>Ga0256842_1000035_pt1 | contig 99326 bp, 117 predicted proteins | sample 4559240metaG_FD_185973 | JGI IMG/M metagenome (GOLD analysis project Ga0256842, IMG submission 185973) | Hydrothermal vent microbial communities from Guaymas Basin, Mexico - 4559-240 | ecosystem: Environmental > Aquatic > Marine > Hydrothermal vents | place: Mexico: Guaymas Basin | collected... | reverse complement strand
CGGAGAGATTTGAACTCTCACACCCGTAAGGCACTACCCCCTCAAGGTAGCGTGTCTACCGTTCCACCACGATCGCATTTGTAAAGAAGAAAAAAAAGCTTTAACTCAAAAGAGTTAAAGCTTGAGGTATATTTAGTTAGTTGATTAGCCTAAATATGGGTTAGCATAAAGAGCGATTAATGCAATAACAAGTGCATAAATAACTTGTGCTTCGATCATTGCTAAAGCGATGAACATTGTAGTCATTAGTTTAGCACCAAGACCTGGGTTTCTAGCAGTACCAGCGATAGTTGCAGCAGCAGTATGACCCATACCTATAGCTCCACCAAGAGCAGCAAGACCAAGACCAAGACCAGCAGCGATCATTGAGTAAGCTTTAAGAGTTTGGTTTGCAACTTCACCGTCAGATGCCATTGCAGCAGTAGCTAATGCTAACATTAAAAATAGAACTTTTTTCATAAGTTTCTCCAAAAATATAATTATTACAAAATCGTTCGGATAGCGTAACCTCATAATAAAATGAAGCAACCACAACATAAATGCAATGATTTCCCTACTAAAAATTGATAGGCGAATTGTACTAAAAAAGTGATAAAGTAAAGTTTAAAGTAGTGGGTAATTCTCACAAAAGTGAGAATTATGTGAAGATGTAGAGATTAAGCACGACCTAAAGATATTTTGTTACCTTTAAATTCTAAGATTTCAACTTTTATAGCTTCACCCTCAGTTAATACATCAGAAACTTTATCTACTCTTTGATCTGATATTTTAGATATATGTAGAAGTCCATCAGTTCCATCTGGTAACTCTATGAATGCTCCAAAATCAACGATTCTTTTAACTTTACCATCATATTTTCCACCAACTTCATACTTGATTTTTTCAACTTTTGGTGCATTTACAATTCCATCTATATGATTTTTTGCTCCAGCTACACCTGTTTTATTTTTACCAGTAATTTTAACTTTACCATCTTTTTTATCTATATCGATAGCAACTTCAAATTTTTCAATCATCTCACGGATAGTTTTTCCAGCTTGACCAATAATCTCACCGATAAAACTAGGGTCTATATTGAAAATTGCAGTTGATGGTAAAACACCATCATTAAACTCTATCTTAGATTCAGCTTCTAACATAATGTCGATGATGTGACTTCTACCCTCTTTAGCTTGATAAAGTGCTTCTTTTAGTACATTTAAAGAGATTCCACCAAGTTTAATATCCATCTGCATAGCAGTGATTCCATCTTTAGAACCAGTTACTTTAAAGTCCATATCACCATCATGATCTTCAAGACCCATAATATCAGTAAGGATAGCATAATCATCACCATCACTAACCATACCCATTGCGATTCCAGCGATAGTATCAGTTGTTTCTATATCGGCAGCTTTTAAAGCCATATAACCACCACAAACAGTAGCCATAGATGATGAACCATTAGATTCTAAAATCTCTGAAACTAAACGAACAGTTTGACCATCTAAATCTACAACTGGCTCTAATGCTCTTTTAGCTAAGTTACCATGACCTAACTCTCTTCTTTTTGTTCCCATAACTGGAGAAGCTTCACCTACTGAAAAACCAGGGAAGTTATAATGAACCATAAAGTTTTCATTTTGAGTATTTGTCTCAGTAAGAGATTCAAACATTTGAGAATCTTTTACTCCACCCATAGTTAAAACAACTAAAGCTTGTGTTTGACCACGAGTAAACAGACAAGATGAATGAGCATTTGGAAGCACATTTGTATCTATAGTGATAGGTCTAACTTCTGTTAAAGCACGACCATCAGCACGAACTCTATCTTTTAGAATCTGACCTCTAACTTGCTCTTTTTTAACTTTTTCTATAGCATCTTTAAGTTCAACTTCATCCCAATCCTCTTTAGTAACTAAGATAGCTTTTCTAAGTTGTCTTAGTGCTGTTGAGCGTTCAGATTTTGCCATTTGGTTCATAGCTGATTTTATATCTGCCATATGGTTATCTCTCACAAATGAAACCATCTCTTCATTTAGTTGATGAGCTTTTAAATCAAGAGTTTGAATCTCTTTTTTACAACTTAAGAATGCCTCCTCATATTTAGCATTTGTTGCAAAAAGTTCAGCTTCAGTTTTTTCAAAAACCTCTATAAGTTCATCTTCTGCCATAGCATTTGAAGAGTATTTAGAGATTATACCAGCACCCATTGTTGGGTCTATTGTAGGGTCAATAATCAACTCATCAACATCTACACTCTCACTACCGAATGTTCTCATCTCAATCATAAGTAAGTCATCTTTAGTACCAGATAAGTATAAATCTAATGTAGATTCTTTAAGTTGTGAAAGAGTTGGATTTAAGATTAATTCACCATCAACTTTAGCAGTACGAACAGCACTTACAGCAGTGTTTATATCAATATCTGAAGTATAAAGAGCAGCAGAAGCAGCATTTAAAGCTAAAACTTGTAGATCAGATTCAGCATCTGCTGAAAACACCATAATCGTGATTTGTGTTGGATGACCAAAACCTTTTGGGAAAAGTGGACGAAGTGAACGATCAACGATTCTTGATGTTAATGTTTCAAAATCACTAGGCTTAGTCTCTCTTTTGAAAAAACCACCCGGGATTTTACCAGCAGCATATGTTTTTTCAATATACTGAACAGTTAATGGTAAAAAGTCATCTTTTACTATCTCTGTTTCATCTATAACAACTGTTGCTAAGATAACTGTTTTACCTGACTTTAACCACACTGAACCATTCGCTTGTTTAGCCACATCGCCAAAAGAGTAAGACTCTTCTTTATTATTTAACTCTAAATTTACATCGTATTTCATTATTTTTCCTCTAGTAATTTTTCAATTTTTTCTTCATTTATTTTTTCAAACTCTTTATAGTATAAAGAAGTTTCAACATAATCACCTATACTGTGTAGATAAAATATATCATCAGCCAATGGTTCTAACAACTCCAGTATATCACTTGGAATCACTGGAACAGCTATATAAACTGCTTTTGGTTTTAATGCCAAAATAGTTTTTAATGCAGTCATAAATTTTAATCCCGATTCACTACCCTCATCAACCAGTAAAACAACTTCATTGGTTACTGATAAAAAATGTCTACCCTTTCTGTATTGATATATATAACTTAAAATCTTTTCTTCATGTTTTCTATGTGCTTCACCATAAATATAATCATACTGTATATCAAAAGATGATACAAGTTTTTCGTTGATAACTATCTCTTCGGTTTCACTCACTCTTGCAATTTCACACTCATCATTGTTTGGTGCTGTTATAGCTTCAGAAAAAAGAAAATCTAATTGATTTTCTAAATTTCCCTTTATTAAACTAACTAACTCTAAGCCACCTTTAGAAACAGCGATGATTTTCCACTCTTCATCTTTTAACTTTTGCATCGGAATTACATCTTTTAATTCAACAGAAGCATCATTAAGATTTTTTAAAATATTTTTATATTTTTTCATTATGTTCCACCTAAAATACTAGGAAGTTCTATATCTATATCTGCATCTCTACCTGACATAAATGGTTTAAACACAATCTTAGCATATATATATCTATCATAAACAGATGATGATCTATTATCTTTTGTAAGGATTGGTCTGTTGTTTTCAACATATTTTAAACCAAAATCCCAACACCTTTTTTGATATAAAAAGCCAATTTCATCACTTTTCTTTAAACTTGTTTCTAAATCATAGTTCATTTTCACTTTATATGAGTAATGGGAATCGTAAGTATAACTCGCACTTGATGTTATATAGCTTGAATATCGTGAAGTTGTATCTGTTTCATCTAAAAAACTATCTTTAAATAGGTGTGATAAAGAAAGATCTACGGCACTATTCTTATATGAAATTTTATTTAATATTTTTGAAAAGCTATTCTCTTTATAGTTATAAAACATATCGTTATAAAAATTTACATTGTTTGTAACTTTATAATCAAGTTCATTTTCTAACTCACCAAAACTAGAATCTTTGTTTGAAATAACTTGAGATAACTTATGATAAAGAAACTGATTCCCTGTAGAGTTAAAAAGGTACTGAGTAAAATCAAGTTCAAGATTCTCATCAACATCAGTTATATTATAAAAATCACATCTTCTGTCATCTTTATTGGCACTATCTGAACAAAATTCTTTGTTATAGTCATAGTATCCGTTTGTCATCTCTAAACCAGATAAGGTATATCTAGCACTAAAATCTATAGAGTGTAAAAAACTGTCGTAAGATTTTATTAGGTTTGTAGATGCTTCAAATATATTATACTGTCTAGCATATAAACCATTGTTATATTCACCACTATATACCTCTTCTGAACCTGAAAAAGTTGAAGTTTGAGCATAAAAATATGATGTATATGATAAGTTTAGATATTCATCAAGAAGTTTAGTTTGATATGTAAGAGGTATATTGAAATCTGTTTGAATCGCATTTTTATTTACCTCTCTTCTAATGTTGTTAGCTTGAACATCCAAATCATAAATGATATGGTCTTCTAACAATGTTTTGATATAGTGATGATAATGTAGAGTTGGTAAAATCTGTAATGTATCTTCATTTGTTTCAATCGTTAAATCTTTATAATACTTAAAATATGTACCAATATAGTTTTCATCTGTATTATAAAATATATTTCCACGAGAAAGAAGATGTGTTGCTGTAACACCTTGAATAGAATCGTTGTTTGATAAAGTAAGATAATCAACATCATTCATATTTTTAACATCGAGAAAAAACTCTGATTTACCTTTAAAGTTTTGATCAAAAAGTTGATTTAAAATATTGCTATTTTCATACTTAATACTAAAACCATAATGTTTATCATTTGCTAAGTTATTTTCTATGAAAAAACTATCTTTCTCTTTAAAGTAACCTAAAACTATCTCACCTTTAGATACTGAACTATCAACAAATCTAAGCTTAGAGTATAAACCAACTCCCCTACTTGTTCTAACTTGAGGTTTAAACTCTAAATCCCACCAATTTTGTGGAGCGATAAAGATTGGTTGTTGATAGTAAAAACCCTCATTATTTGATAAACCTACATCTGGTGTTAAAAGACCTGTTTTTCTATCTTTTGAGAGTGAACGACCAAAATATGGTGTATAAAAAATAGGTATATCGTATATATAGATTCTAGCATTATATAAACTCAACCATTTAGTTTTAGTGTTATACTCTGATGATGTAAACTCCATCTTCCATAAAGGGTTATTTGGGTCACACCCACTAACTACCCCTGATGTTATGTTTATATCATCACCACTAGAACAACCATCATCAGCACTAATCCAAACTTCAGATTCATTTTCTAACATAAAAAATGGGTGAAAACTTTTCTCTTTCTTTAGAATATTTAAAGTAGCTTTGTTACCTAAGATTTTATATTTAGTTCCATTTGTTGCACGAACATTTCCAACTAAAACTAACTCGCCAGTAGCTCTATCATAAGTAGCATTATCAGAAGTTAAGTAGTAATCTTTATATACAACATTTATACCACCATATGCTCTTACTGTATCACCTTTAGTATCTACTGATGAAGCATATATCTCCACTTTATCATTAGCATATAAAGTTATACCTAAAAGTAAAAACAGTATAAAAAGTTTAAGCATCAATAACCAAAGTTTTAGCTGTTTTATCATGTAAAGCTTGACGATTTGGGTCTAAGATTCCCCATAAGAAACCAAAATAAAAAAACATTTCGCTAATTACACGAAAAATTCCACGATTTAATGCAACCATCACATTTGGAGTTTGCAGGGTTTTTACCTCTATCACTCTTATTTTCATCACTATTTTACCAAGAGTAGCACCATACTTCATAACAAAAAAAGCTTGATAAACAATCTTCATAAACATATATTCTAAAACAAAAGAGTTTACTACATATATAATATCTTCCGTTGTTTTAGCCCCTATAAAAGAATCCCATAAAACAACCATCAACAGTAGTGATAACAAAACTTCATCTATCAAAAAAGCTAAACTTCTTTTTTGAATAGATGCTAAAGTCATATTTTCTCTATGTAGTAAACCTGCTATCTCTTCATTCAAATTAGTTCCTAAAGTGCTTGATAAGCTATATCTGTTCTTATTTTTTTACCAACAAAATGAACTTGACCACATCTAAGATATGCTCTATCTCTTGCTTCTTTTATAGAATCACCTAAACCAACACAAACTAAAACTCTTCCACCAGTTGCTAAAAGTTTTTCATCTTCTAAAGCTACACCAGCATATGAGATATGTGTATATTTTTCAATCTCTTCGTGATGAGTTTCATCTAAAATAATCTCAGCAGGAGTTGATGAACTGTATGGGTAGTTTCCACTCGCCATAACTACACCAACAGCAAATTGTTTAGAGAACTCAACTTTGATTTCACTAAGTCTGTTAGTAGATGCTTTTAAGAACATATCACTTACACTTGATGTCATAAGTGGCATAAGAATCTCACACTCTGGATCTCCAAAACGAACATTAAACTCTAATGTGATTGGCTCACCATTTACAACCATAATCCCTATGAAAAGCACACCCTCAAACGGAGCATTCTCTTTTTTCATACCATCTAATGTTGGGCGAATCACTCTATCTTTTACTTTTTGGTATAACTCTTCATCAACTAAAGGTGTTGGAGCATAAGCACCCATACCACCAGTGTTTGGACCCTCATCATTATTTAAAAGTCTTTTGTGGTCTTGTGCTGCTGGAAGTAAGATATAATCATCACCATCACAAACAGCAAACATACTTAACTCATACCCATCTAAAAACTCTTCCACTATCACTTTTAGTCCAGCATCACCAAAACTTTTACCACTTAGCATTTCACTAATCGCTACTTTAGCTTCATCGTGAGTTTGTGCGATAATCACACCTTTACCACCACAAAGACCATCAGCTTTTACAACTATAGGAGTAGATAATTTGTCAGAAAATTTAAAAGCATCTTCTATAGAATCTGTTTCTATATACTTAGCAGTTGGGATGTTGTACTTTGCTAAAAAGTTTTTCATATAAACTTTTGAACCCTCTAGTTGAGCAGCCTCTTTACTTGGTCCAAATATAGTTAAACCTTTAGCTTTAAAAATATCTACAACACCATCAACAAGTGGAGCTTCAGGACCAACTATAGTAAGTTCGATACCATTTTGTTCAACATACTCTGCTAACTCGTTATAATCTTTGATATTTAAGTTTGTACCTAAGTTGTTTGTAGCACCATTACCTGGTTGAAAAAAAAGTTCGTGATTCTCTTGCTCTTTACTTATCGCTAAACCGATAGAGTACTCTCTACCACCAGCTCCTAAAATTAATATTTTCATAGATTCTCCATCATTGTTTAAAAGTATTTAAGTTAAATATAATTATATAGCTAAATTAAATACTTGATTTTGTTTAAGTGTTATAGCCCAAATAGCCGTCACGCGAATGGTTCGGTTCTAAATGCCGAATTTGGGCGAAGAGAGGAAGTTATAACGGCGACAATTTCTCGGCAGAGTTAAAATACCTCAAACGATACCATCGACACACAAACCCCTACTTGTTCGCGATTTGAAAATGTAGAACCCTCAATTGTGCGATTACTCGAACTACTCAGACTATAACTGAACAAGCATTATACAAAAATGATACTTGATTTTTTATAATTTTAGACCTCTTTTTACTAAAAAAGATGATTTAGTAGTTTATTTATACTATCTTTATTTATATGTTTTCCTAACTCTTTAGTTATCGCTTTTTGTGCCTCTTTTTTTATCAACTCATTTGCATCAACTTTAACTTTAGGACTATTAATATCACCATCCAACTTAACACTAAAAGCATTTGAATTAGCATCGATTTTGATGAGAGAATGAACCTGTTTTGTTAATGTATTTAACTTTGTACTATCACTTTTTATGGAAGATTTATTTGAGATTAAATCAAATTTCATTAAAATTTTCTCTTTGTTGATATTAGCTTTTACATCACCCTTAAACAGCTCTTTATAAAGATCAATATGAGCATATTGTTTAGTTAAATCAAGAATCTGATTTTTTGTAAAGATACCATCAGATAACTTACCTATAAACTCACCATTTTGTAGTTGTAAATTATAGTTTAAATCTCCATTTAGTTTTGATTTAAAAACTTTTGGATATACCAAAATCTCTGATAATTTTAGTGTTTGAATAGAATCTATATTTAGTACCACATCATCATTATGTAGTTTCATATTTAAAGAACCATCAGCTATATTACTATGGAGAGAAAAATCTAAATCTTTAGCTTTAGTAAAGATACCATTAGCTAAAAAGTTCCCTTTTAATTCTCTTTGTGTGATAAAATAGAAGTTACTTAATTTTTTTATATGAAATCTATAATCACTGTTAATTGATGAATCGTTTAGATTAAATTTAGCATCTTTAACACTTAATGTGATTAAATTAGAGTTTAATTTTAACTTTGTATCTACTAGATTATCTTTGATGTTAGTGTGAGTTGAAGCTTTGAAATATGTTCTAGGCATAGATGTTTTAAACTCATACTTTTTAGTTATATATCTACTATCAAGTAAACCTTTTTTTATCTTTGTATCTATAGTTCCAGCTAAATGTTTCATATTTAGATTGTCCATTTTTATATCTATATCACATAAACCATCTGTATAATGTGGTTGTTTTAACATATATAGTAGTTTTTGGATTTTAAGATCTCTAACTCTAATCTGAACTTTAGCAGGTTTAAGATTCTTTAAACTTGCTACCAACAATGTTTTTGATGAGCCAATATCACTATTGGTAGATATTTTCATATCTTTATCTGTACCTGTTACTTTTCCATTTAGATTTAATGCTCCACGAATATCAGTTCCAGATATTGGTTTAAATAAAGCTAACTCTTTTATATCAAAATTATAAGTAAGATTTACATTTAATGGTTCAGGTGTAACTCTACCACCAGATGATAATGTAGCAAGATTTGATTTGAAAGTACCTATATAATCAACCAAATCACCTTTAAGTTTAGCTGTAAAATCAAGGTTAAAGTATGTTTTAGGAATCGTGATATTAAAATCATCTTTCATAACTTTTGTATTTAATTTTCCATCTAATGTTTTTAGTTTTATATCACCATCTAATTTATGAGGTATGATATTTCTAAAATTTATATCTAAATCTATTTTACCATTTGCATACTGTTTTTGGTTTAACAGGTATAACATAGAGTGTAAATCTAACCTTTTGATTGTCGCGATGATAGAGGTTGCTTGAAATTTTGTTAGTTCTATATGGTACTTTGTATCACTTTTTGCAACATTACTGATACCATCTATAGTGATAAAGTTTATATCACCTTTAAGATCTCCAACACTCATAAAACTACCATTAAGTTTTGTTTGTGTCACCACTTGAAGTGTTTGCAATTTATGAAGTTCTATCTTATAACTTATATTGAAAGATTGTTTAAAAAGGGAGTAGTTACCTTTAAGATAAACCAAATTATTTGGATTTAATCTCATAACTATCTCAAAATTATCAATTCCTACTGAAAACTTTTCTAGTTTAGTTGGTAATTTACTTTTTATGGCTATCTGTTTTTCAACCATAGGTTTTACAAGAGCATTACCAAAAGATGTAAATATCATCACATATAAACCTAAAAGTATAGTTAAAACTATACCAACTAACCAAGATAAAATTTTCATTAAAAACACTCCATTATTTATTAGACTTCTTGCATAACTTATGAAATTGAAAATATTGCTCAGAGTGCATTAATTTTTTTAAGTAAAGATTGAGTAATAGCCTTAGCTATTGCGATAGCTTTTCTTAAAAAAAGTGATGTGCTAAGAGTGATAGATTCTTTTCACTAGGGTTATGCAAGAAGTCTATTTAACTTCTTGCATACAACTCTCAATAGTTGTATCTTTAGATATACTATACTCAAAACCTTTTGGTATAGCTTTAGCTGTTGTTTTACCAATTACCACTATCTTATTTTTATGATTTAATTTATGAGTTTTTAAAAAACAGTTTAAACTCGATGGAGATGTAAAGATAAGAGTAGCATCATCCTCTACATCAACATCTAAAATCTCTTGTGAACAATCACTTTCATAAACTATAATCTCATCAATATTATACCCATCATCTATACAAACATTCACAAAATCAGATGCTACCACTTTCGCTCGTAAGTAAAGCCATTTAGTATCTTTTGGAAAAAGTTTTATCTTAGATACAAGGTTATCACCATACCCACCACCAACAGCCAAAATCTTACCACCAATCTTCTCAAAAGATAAAGCACTTTGAGTAGAAACAGCCAATGCAGGTTTATCTATAAACAAAGATTTATCATACTGATCTAAAGATTTTGATATTTGTTTTGAAGTGATAATGAGATAATCATACTTTTTAAAATCTATATTTGGTTCTAAAAACTTTATAGTAAGAGAATTTACACTCCTAGCTTTTGGATGTGAAGAGATTGAGAAAAGATAGATATTATTCATATCTAAGTATATCTAAATATTTATAATACTTAATCTAATAATAGTAAAAATATTAGTTTAATAAATAAAAGAGTAGAATCGTAGAAATAAAATTTTGAGAGTATTTATGAAAAAACTATTACTTATCATCCTTTTTGGTAGTTATCTTTTTGCTGGTTGTAATGATGATTTTATCGGTGCATTTAGTGTTAATGAAGTTTATAAAAAGAGTAGTAAAAGCATCATTGGAGGAAGTGATCCATTTGTAGAGATAGCTAAAGTTGATAGTGGTGCTAGTTTTGATGATAACTGGACAGTAAGAATAAGATCAAATGATACAACAAAAGATTATGATCTTAAAGCTTGTGATGGTGATGATTATGCAACTGTTACATTAGATGATGATGATGAACTAGATTTTGAAAATGGTATGAGCATAAGTTTAGTTGATGCTGATGGTAACTATATAGATTATTTAGTTTTACAAAAAAATGATGTTGAGGGTAACCTTGATGAGTGTGATTATGATTATGAAACAGAACTATCATTTATTAATCATGAGGATGAAGATAGAGATATATACAGAGATCCAGATAAAACTGGTGACTGGGTATATGAAGAAACAAGTGGTAGTTATATAGGTAGTAGTGGAGATTCATCTTGTACTGAAAATAGCACTGCTGAAACTATCTATGTAAATGATGATGGTGATGCTAGTGATGACGATGATACAGACTGTGATAACCCAAACTTTAACGATATACCAAGTGCCATAGATAAAGTTCGTGATTCTGATGATGATGGTCCATTTAAAGTTGTAGTTTGTGAGGGTAGTTATGATTTAGATACTTATAGTATAGATTTTAATGCTACAAACTTTGATGGGTTTGTTTTTCAAGGTGAAGATAGAAAATTTGTTGAGTTAAATAGTTCAGCTGATGTTTTTATGAATGTAAATAGTGCTGATATTCAAACAATCTATGTAACTGGTTTTAACCTAAACCATCAAGTAAGTTGTGATTCTTCTTGTGATGAATCAAAAGTTATTATGGCATTTACAAAAAATAAAGATGATGCAGATTCTAAAATAACACTTGGTAATATGCAATCTATTAAAGCTGGTTCTGGTTGTAGTAGCTTAAAATATAACTCCGCTTTTGGTGGAGCATTTAAGTTCAGTGGTGTTAATAATATGCAATCTGATTGTACCCCTTTTGATATAGAAGAGTGTGATGATGATGTAGATTCTTTTTCATTTAGAGCTTTAAGTTTTAAACTTACATCTGATGCTAGTGACCAATATGGACTCTACTTTTCAAATGATGTATCAGAAAATTGTGAGGTATCGATTCATAACATAAAATTAGATATGGGCAAAAGTTCAGGTATAAGATTCAATAAATTAAATGATTTTGATTTTGCTGGTTTTAAGTTTAACAATACTGGAGATGATGATAGTAGCTTTGCATTTTATGCTAAAGAGTTAAAAGGTACAAGTTACACATTTAAAAATTTTGATATAAATGCCTCTGGTCAAGCTTTTGAATTTGATACAGTAAATAGTGATGGTAATTTTACACTAGATGGTAATCCAGACAATCATTCTATAATGATTTCAAGAAATACACATGGTCTTAAAATAGATGAATTAACAAATGTAACTGTTGCAAATACAGATATTTACCCAGATTCTGACTATGCTATTTACTTAACTGTAAGTGGTGATTTTAATTTAACAAATTCTATTATTAAATCTGAAAATGGTGTTTTATTAGAAGATGATGCAGATGTGCAAAAAGTTACCGTTAATAATGCTTCTATAACAACAACTGATGATGGTTCTACTGGTGCATTACACTTTAAAGGAAAAATAGAGAATGGTTTAAATATTTCAAATACTTATATAAATTCTGATTATACTGGTGTTTATTTATATAGTGAAATAACTGGTGATTTGAATATCACAGATACAAATATTACAGCTACTTCAGATGATGAAGCAAGAGGTTTATATACAAAAGAAGCTGTAAATGATAATATAAATTTAGTAAGAGTAAGTATAGAATCAAATAAAGATATATATAGAGCCGAAGAAAAAGTAGATGGTGATATTGTTTTAGATGAAGTAAATATAACTTCTAACGCATATTATGGTTTATGTTTTAAAAGTACTCTTAAAAATTTAACTATTAAGAACTCTGATATAAATACTACTAATGAAAAATCTATCGTAATATATGATACAGTAGATGGAGATTTAATACTAGATAATACAACCATATTATCTAAAAAAGAATCTATATATGATGATGGTAATATTTCTGGTGATTTAATCATAAATAATAGTGATTTAAACTCTACAGATAGTTTATCTGTATCTGCAAAAAAAGCTATTGATGGAGATTTCAATATATCTTCTAGTTCTATATATGGTTCAACATATGGAATGTATATTTATGATACTAACATAGTAACAAATATTAAAGATTCAAACATAACATCAGATAGTAATTATGCTTTTAAAACAAAATCTAATGATAAACTAGCTATATCTGGAAGTTGTATTATGGCTAGTGATTATGAATACTCTCTTTGGATAACAACAAGTGATACAGATATAGATAACAACTGTTTTAAATCAACCAATGTAGATAAATTAGTATATGATGAAGATAGTGGTGCAACTTTTACTAACAACAGTTGGTACGATTGGGATGATGGAGATTATAGTAATAGCCATAAAGTAGAAGATAGTGATACTAAAAGTTGTTCTATAGGGTGTTACCCAGATGCAGATGACACAAACTTTACAGTATGTGATAGTTTTAGAAATGATGATGGTAATTTAGATGACCTAAATATCTCCACAAAAATCATAAATACAAGTTTTGATCTAAATATATCTGCCATAGATTCTGATAATGAGATTACAGATTGGGATGGAACTGTTTGTTATCAGATAAAAGATGATAACAATGAAACAGCTTGGGAAAGTGATGAGATAAACAATAGTAAAATAGTAACTTATGAAGGTAGTGATGTGATTTTTATATCTAAAGATGCTTGGATCTTCATAAAATGGAATGAAAATAAAACTAAAGATGATACAAACTGTTCAGAAGATTTAGATGGAAATACAAGTTCAGTAGATCATTTTTCTATAAGACCAAAAGAATTTTTCATAAACATTAGCGATTCTACTGTTAAAGCTGGTTCAGATTTTAACTTAACTTTTTTATCTGGTTATGATGCAGATACACCATCAAAAGATTATAATGAAACAAATGAAGGTAATGATGCTAGTTTTAGTGTAAGTGTTAAAGAGCAAAATTCAAATGCGATTGAGGGTACATTTGATCCAGATATAACAAGTGATGTAAATTTTACAGATGGTACTAAAGATTTTATAAATATAACTTATGATGAAGTTGGTAAAGTAGATATAAATATAAGTGAAAATAACAAAAGTTGTTCACAAAAATATGCTGGTATAGATTGTGATGATAAAAACATAACAGACTACTGGAATACTGATACAGATATAGCTATAGTAGAAAAAGTTGAAACTTTAACTATAACACCTCATCATTTTGCTGTAACTGTAGAATCTAAGAACTTTGAAAATGGTCTTTTTACTTATGTAGCTGAATCAAACTTAACACTTATGAGTGCCAATGTAGATATAAATATAACTGCTCAAAATGAGAACAATGAAACTACTAAAAACTATAACAAAGATTGCTATGCTAATGATATAAAAGTAGATTATAACTACACTACAGTAGATGAAAATCTAAGCAATTTCTTGTACTATTATGAACTTAGTGATTCTAACTCATCTGATGGTAATGTTACTATAAATAATGGTGTATCTAGTGATATAAATAGAACAAGTTTCTCTACAGATAACAACGGTTCTGCTATATTTAAACTAAAATATAACTTCGATAGAAACAGATCAAACCCTATAAACCCTTTTGATATAAATATAACAAACTTTGATGTTAGTGATGCTAATTATAGTGATGTTAATGGAACAACAGAAGATTCATCTCATGCAAACTTTTGTTGGGGTAGAACAAAAACTAAAGATATACAAACACAAAAAACTGATGTAAATCACACTATAGAGATAGAGGTTTATGATGATGCAGATACAGCTTATACAAAAGATTTTACTGAAAACTCTATAAATTGGTTTCAACATGAAAATCATAGTAAAGTTATAGAAGGAAATGTTAGTGCCATAGATGCAACAACTTCATCAACACTTAGTAATGTTGTATTTTCTGTTGATGATATTAAAGCACCAAATAATGGTGATATAAACATAACTATATCAAATGATATAGTTGATACATACTATATGCACGAAAAGATCAATCCTTGGTTATGGTACACTATAGATGGTTATGGTGATGACTATAATGATAGTGATGGAAGTAGTTGTTCTGAACATCCTTGTTTTAAATATACTCTTGATTCAAGTGATGATGATAGTAATAATATAAACATATCTTCTGGTGATTATTTAGGTGGTAAAGCTGAAACAAACTCTTCTGGAGATACTACTCGTATAGGTATTAAAGTTTATAGATAAGTGAGACCTTAGTCTCACCTTTATAACTTTAACACCTATTTTTTATTTTTTAAACATGTATCTTACTGGTTAGTTTACCAAAAAACCAAACTATAAAAATACCACTAACAATAATAATACTCAATCCTGCTATTATATTTATATCAAACATTTTCCATCTCTTTATTCAATTCTTGCATCTTATACCAAATCTTTAAATTATATAAACTAATTAAAAAAACAATCAATAATCCTAATCCTGAAACTACAACCATATAAGCTGAAATACTATGAGGAAGTATTTGATAAGCAACTGTTGTAAGTGCCAGACCATAATAAATGTCATATTTAACAACATACAAAAGGTTTAGTTTCAAGGCGAACTTTTATGGGCGATACTAGTATCGTTCATGAAAGTTCAACGAAGAAAATAGATCTTTTGTATGTTGCCCTTTGGGTGAAGAGAGAAGATACAATCTGACTTTGTTGAAAACCCTTAAAGCTACTCGTAGCTCCTGCGGATTTTCGCCTCGCATCTTATATCTTCTCTCTTAATTAAATATGACATTTATTATGGTCTGGCACTTAACACCTGTTAAAATAGCTAAAATCAAATATAGCAAAGCTTTAAATATCTCTTTATAATCTGATTTTTCTTCTTTTATTTTATCTATTTTTACTATAAAGAATTATACAATAAAAAAATAAAATTATTTATACCCTCTTACTTATTAAGCTTCATAGATATTTTTTTTGATACAATAACCCTATAATAACAAAAGGTGATTTATGCGAAGTGGTTTGACATTGATTGAACTTATATTTTCTATGCTTATTATAGCTATAGTTTTTTCTGTTATACCTAAAATCATCTTTGCATCAAACAAATCTATGGCATCCTCTATGAAAGAAGATTCTCTCTTTTATGCTTATACACAACTAGGTAGTATCTATAAACTCGCTTGGGATGAAAACACACTAAAAAAAGGGAAAATCCTAGATACAAATCAAAATACATGTGATGACTATAGAATCGGTGGTTTTATAGGTTCAAGAAACTGTAAAGATAGTGATGATAATGCTACTAATATAGGTAGAGATGCTAATGATGGTAGTGATTATGATGATATAGATGATTATGATGATTATAATGAAACAGATACAGATAGAAATGTTACTGTTGTAGAGAACAACAAATATGTACTATATATAGATGTAAATTATGTTGATGCTAACTATACAAATGATAGTAAATCAGATACAAACGAGTTTAAAGAGATAAATGTAAGTATAAAAGCAAGTTCTGATAACAAAAAGATGAAAGGTTTTAAATCTAGCTTCTTTTTTTACTCAACTAATCTAGGTCTAATCCCAATTAAAAAGATGTCATGGAAATGAAAAAAGGTTTTACACTCATAGAGATGATTTTTGTGATTGTTATCTCTGCTATTTTATCTATCGGAAGTTTTAAAGCTATAGAAGCACTATATATTAGAAGTGCTAAGGCACAAGCTATAACAGATATGACACTTCGCTCCCAAATAGTATTAGATCAACTAAGCCAACTTATATATAACAGAATCCCAAATAGTGTTATAGGTTACAAGGCTGATGGTAGTAATGATTGTGAATCAATAGATGAGATAACATCAGATGATAACTATACTATCCTTGAATGGGTTGGAAGTATGAATGATGAGTTGATTCAAAAAAAATATGATAGCTTTATAGATATGAGTGCAAGTGATAAAGACACCAATGTTTTAGCAACAAGAGATATAAGAAAAGAGTTAAATTCTAGTGATGTGAATCTTATATTTGCAGGTTCATTTGATGATGGAACAGAGGGTTCTGTTAGTGCTTGTGAAGGTGCTTTTGGGTGGCATGGAAGAGATAGTAACCTATCTTTTATAGTTAGTATAGATGAAAATAGCACAAAATTAACAGATGATGAAGATCATCAACCTGATGATATATATGAAAAATATTATCTTACAAATACAGCTTATGCAGTAGCTCGTGGTAAAGATCTAAATATCAGTGATTTAGAAGATAATTGTGATGGTGGTAATTATGTTTTTCCATCTCAGTTTGATTTTAATACAACTTTATTTTTATTTTATGGGTATCAACCATATGAGTATGATAAAAGTAGTAATACAGAGATAGATAATACATTTTGTGGTGATTCAGTTGGTACAAGAGAGGGAAATGTAAGTATATTAGCAACAGATATTCATGCTTTTGAGGTTGAGTATAAAAATAGAGCTATCATACTAAATCTTGATATGAACAGAACTATTCGTGGTGCTACAAGTGTTTATATACCTAAACAAAAGGCTATATACTAATGAGAAAAGCTATGGGATTGATACAAGCAATCATAATGATTCTACTCATAAGTGGTATGATGCTAATTGTGTTAAAATATGCCTCTATATCAGCAAAACATATATCTGATACTTATGTAAAAGAGCAATGTGAACTTTTTTTAGATAGCACTATAGAACAAGCTTTACTTAAAATATCTTTTTATGACAGAGAATCTAACGATAAATGTTTGGCATCTTTTTCCCCAAAATCGGTAACAAAAAGGGGTGTAACTTACAGTGCTAGTGTTAAAATGATTAGATACTACCTTGCAGATGATAGTGATGATTTAGATTATTGTTCAACACTAGGTGTATCTATAGATAAAGACTCAGGTAGCCACGGTATGACACTTTTTGAAGTGGAAATTAATGCTACAAGGGCAGATGGAACAGTGCTTAGTAGAATTTTAAGAAGGACACTCCAACAACCATGAGAGCATTTACACTTATCGAACTTATCTTTGTTATAGTTATTATTGGTATAATGTCAGCTGTTGGTATAACATCTTTTAAACCACATTATCTTATTAATGATGTTAATTTTATTGAATCTAAAATTAAAAAAGCTCAATTTTTAGGTATAGGTTATGAAAACAATGAATTTGGTTCAGAAACAACAACTCCAAACTATAAAAATGGATGTATAAAAATAAGTAAAGATTTTTTAGATGAAGATTCAAATAGTTCAAATAAGATAAGTTACCATATCCATGTTAATATAACTTCTGGTGATGGTGATATAATCTGTTTTGATATGAAAGGTCGTCCACATATAGATGATTTTACGAAAGCAAATCTCATTACAGAAGAAAAAATATTAAGCTTTAAGTATAGAGATCAAGAGAGAAATATAACGATTGAACCTATAACAGGATTTACATTTATAAGCTTTTAAAAGTTGGACTACTTTTTGCTGATATATAAAGTAAGTAAGATAAATAATTTATAAAATGGAAAAAAGATGAATAAAGATGCTATTCTTTTTATAATTGATGATAATAAACAACTTCTATTTAATGGAAAAGAGTTTAAGGAAGCTCCACTAAAGAATCTAAAAGATTATTTTAGTGCTACACCTCTTCCATCATTATTGACTTATACTCACGGATTTAAAACACCAAAAACAGTCTCTTCAGAAAAGGTAGAGATTCAAGCAGAGATGAAAATGTTTGATGAAGCTGGTTTAAATCCAGATATTGATTATAAAATAACATCAAAAACTATACCATTAGAAAATGATGACAATAATTATATAGAAATTTTTGCTACCGAAATATCAAAAGTAGATAGTAGATTTGAAAATGTTATTAAAAAGAATCATTATATTGATGCTATTTTTCCACCCTCATTAAGTTACCGTTCACTTTATAGTTTTGAACTTTTAGATAAAAAAAATGACCTATTTATCCATTTTGGAGATTATGATTCTTATGCTGTAATTTTCAAGAATGGGCAATATATATCAACAAGATCATTACCCTCTATAAACGAAATGGCAAAAAATGCAAATATCGAGTTAGGTCAGATGAGAGAGTTACTATCTACAAAAGGTATTGACAACTCTTTATACTCAGATGATGAATTTTTGATTATGGGCAATATGGAAGATCAACTATCTAAAATAATTGAAAAAATCTCACATTCTGTTGGTCATAAAAGGGGAATTTTCAAATTAGAATCTATAGATAGAATCTATTTAGATTTTGAAACATCTGATATACCCGGATTTTTAAATCTTTTTGACCAATACGGTTATGAATCTGCTACAAAAGAGATGCTAAATATTTTCGATTCTGTAGAGATTGGAATGAAACATTATGCTTTAAATGCACTATATGTTTTAGGATCAGTTCAAGAGAAATATCATATCGTCAATTTAACTTTATATGAAAGAAAACCATCATTTGTAAAAACAAATGTAGGTCATTTAACTATAATTGTTCTATTGGCTGTAATTTTATCAAGCATATACCCAGTTATGGCATATATGGAATTAGAAAAACTTACAGAAAAACAAATACAACTAAAAAAGCATATAAACAAAGTTAAAAAAGCCACAAAAAAACTACAAATATCTCTTAAAAAAGAGAAAAATAAGATAGTTAAACTTAAGAAAGAGGAAGATAAATATCTAAAAGAGATTAATTCTTACGATCATCTATTGACTGCACTTCAAAGTTTTAGACATGAAACAGTTTTCCGTCAAAAAATTATGAAAGATGTTAATATAGCTATGAGAAAATATAAACTTTCATCTAAACATCTTTCTTTTACTAGCCCGGGATTAATAACAGTACAAATAATTACTGATTATAATAAGAGAGATAATATAACTAAATTTATCAAGTATTTGATACTTAAAGGTTATTCACATGTTGAAACACAAAGAGTAGAGAAAAAAGAAAACTACTATGAAAGTGTTGTGGAGGTAAGAAAATGAAAGACCAGATAGAACAGCTTAATCATCAGCTAGAAAATTTATCTATACAAAAAAGGATTATGGTTTATCTAGCTATTTTTATATCTATACTCATTTTAAGTTGGTTTCTAATATCTGAAGAGATGAATACTAAACTTGAAAATAGTCAAAATACCATTGTATCACTAGAAAAAGATCTTAAAAAGAATAGTATAAAATCTTTAGAAAAAGAGATAAAAAAAAGAAAAAAGAAAAGCTTGATTTTAGAGGAAAAAAATACAAATATACATTTCAAGAATCAATTTATACAAACGAAGCTTGAATCGTTAGGTTTTATATTTTATGATGAGATGGGAATCGCTCAACTTCTTGATAAAATTTTACAAAAATCAATAGAAAAAAATATAGATATTCAGTTTATAGATTCTAAAGATAAAAATATTATTTTTATAACTCATGTATTAGAGAAACAAGCTATAACTGTAAATGGTCATGGTTCTTTTAAAAATATAATCTCTTTGATTCAATATATAGATAGTTTTAGTGCTTTATTACGAATTAAAAAAATATCTGTAGATATAGAGGGTGATCAAACAACTTTTAGTTTAGATATTTCACATTATGGAGTAGAATTATGAAAAAAATGATTTTTATACTTATAACTCCTATCTTTATATTTGCAAATGATATTAAAATAAATAATATAGCTCCAAAGATAAATACACTAAAAAATAGTGTAAAAATCTCTGAAACGATAGACTATGATGTTTATGATCCATTTTTAACTGCAAAACCTTTACTTATTAAAGAAAAAAAAGTGATTAAAAAGAAAATTAAACAAGTTATAAAGCAAAATCCTATTATAATTCAAACTATATTGAATAATAAAGTTTTAATTCATAACAAATGGTATGGTGCTGGTGATAAAGTTCATGGCATAAGAATTAAATCTATCCGTAAAGATGCAATTATAGTCATAAAAAATAATAGATGGACTAAGATAAATCTTAGAAAGAATAGAAATATAATAACAACAAAAGAAGCAACACAATGAAAATACTAATATTACTATTACTTACATTATATACATTGAATGCAAATAACAATTGTGAAGATAAGCTGTTTACATTTGATATATCTCAAACTAATAATAATGTTAGAATCTTAGATATTTTAGAAAATGTTGCTCATGAGTGTTCATTTTCAGTTAAAATAAAAGACAAAGAAACAAAAAAACTTTTAAATAAAAATTTATATCTAGTACATATAAAAGATTACTCACTACCACAAATTTTAGACTTTTTACTTAAGCAAAACAATATTTTTCATAACTATGATGATAGAATGAAACTTTTAACTATCTCTTACTTACAAACTCGTTCATTTGTAATCGACTATGTAAATCTTAGTGAACAATCAACAGAATCTGTAAAAAATATCTCTGTAGGAGCTAGTTCTACAGGTGGAGGAGATGGTACAACAACATCTTCAAGTGGTGGTAATTCAGATACAACAACTATAAAAACAAAATCTGATTTTCAATTTTGGGATAAACTTAGTCAAGAGATAGATGCAATACTATCAAGAGATAATGATATTATGAAAATCAAAAGTAAATCTATCATAAATAGAGAAGCTGGTGTTATCACAATCACTGGAACTACAAACCAGATAGATCGTATAGATCAGTATCTATCTAAGATTAAAGATAGACTACATAAACAAGTTGTTCTTGAAACAACTATACTTGAATACACCTCTATTGATGGTGAAAGTAATGGTGTTGATTGGTCTAAATTTAATCTTTCACTAAAAGGTAATGTTGGTAGAATGTGGGATGATTCTGGTAGTTCATCTGGGACATCATTCACTTACGATTTTTCAATGGAGGGTTTAATAGACTTTTTAAATAAAAATGGAAAAGTAAATGTATTATCTAAACCTAAAATCAGAACTTTAAACAATAGAGCAGCAGTTATAAATGTTGGTAAACAGATAAATTACCGTTACCAAAGTGGTACCTTAAGTACAGCAAATGCAACATCTTCTACGAGTAATACATACACTATGAGTTCTGTATTTATAGGTTTAACTTTAAGTATAGTTCCAGAGATAACTGATGATGGCTATATAGTTTTACAGATAAACCCTGTTGTAAGTGAAACAGTAGATCCAGACAGTGATTTAGATGCTACAAGTAATGGTGATGCTTATGATATGGATGGAGTTCGTATAATGCCTCCAGATATTCGTATAAAACAACTATCATCAATCGTAAAAGTAAAAGATAGAGGTAAAGTTATAGTTGGTGGACTTATATCTACAGAACAAAAAAATAGTTCTAGTAAAGTACCATTATTAGGTGATTTACCGGGTCTTGGATGGTTGTTTAAATCAAAATCAAAAGTAAATTATAAAACCGAATTAATTATTATCATAACTCCAAAATTAATTAAAAACAATAGCTTTCCATCTATTGATAATTTTGAAAACTCTATAGAAGGATTAAATTATGAGTAGCTATTCAAAAGCATCATCGATTTTTGATACATCATTTGATTCAGATCTCTATTTTGAATCTATATCAGCTGAATTTACAAAAAATTCTTTACTTAAGGCTATAGATTCAAGAGATATTCCACTCTTATTTTTACTGGGTGAACCGGGGGTTGGTAAAACTTATATGCTAAATGTTTTACAAAACTCTTTTAGTTCTGAAAAAAAAGTTTTCTTTAGTTCTGAACCATTTTCAACACCAGAAGCATTTTTACACTTCTTACTAAAAGATGAGTATTTTGATAAAAGATTAACTATATCAGAGTTAAAAGAGGAAGCAGTTCGTAGATTTAAAGATACTGATAATCTAATCATCATTGATGAAGCACAACTACTAGATAATCTTGTTTTAGAGTTTATCAGAATCTTATCTGATACTAAACATTTTAACTTTTTGCTATCTATGCATAAAAAAGAGGGTGAAATTATTGTAGGTAAAAGTCATTTTGCTTCAAGAACACATGCGGTTATAGAGTTAAGTGTTTTAACAAGAAGTGAAATAAACAAGTACATAGAATCTGAACTATTAAGACATGGTTTAGGTAACTTAAGTACATTATTTAAACAAAATCATATCAAACAGATACAAAAACTTTCTAATGGTAATTTTAGAATAGTTAAACAATTACTTAAGCATACATTTTCTATTATGGACTATGCTAAAATCAATGGTCATGATAGCTATGCAAAACCAAATGATTGTGTTCTAACAATGGCAGCAATCGATTTAGGAATTATAAATGCATAATAGTTTTGAGAATCTACAAAAAAGATGTAAACGGTATAAACTTAAAAAAAGAGTTATAATTATTACACCTATCATTGCTATAGTGGCTATGGTAGTTCTCTATTCATCTATAGATGAGAAACCAAAAGTGGTTAAAAAAGAGATTCATAAAATCAAAAAAGTTGTTACAAAACCTGTAAGTGTTAAAAAAGATGTAGAATACTCACTGAAAGTTGATACAACTTATGTTCCTAAAAATAAAGCAGTAACAATATATGAAGATTATGTTGAACCTGTTAAAAAACCTAAACCTGTTAAAAAAGTTAGATCTAAAGAGCCTAAAAATAAAAATATAACAGATTACTATGTTGATAAAAGATATGAAAAACCATTATCTATCTCTGTTACTAAATTAAACTCGATAGAACAGATGATCACTCTTTACAATAAAGAAAAAAATTATGATTTAGCTTTAAAAATAGCACAAAACTATTATAATTCTCAAAAATATACAAAAGCATTAACTTGGGCTAAAAAAGCAAATATACTAGATCGTAAAGATGATGGTGCTTGGATCTTATATGCTAAATCTGAATATGCAAAAGGAAATCATAAACGAGCGATAAAAATTTTAAATCTTTATCTAACTAATGCTAATTCAAATAAAGCATCAATGTTACTCTCAACTTGGAAAGAGCAAGAATAATGAAAATCTTAAGATTATTTATTTTGATAAACTTTATAACCATATCTTTATATGCAGATTTATACCAAAAGTTTTCCATAGATTTAAGAAATAAAGATTATAAAAATGCTTGTAAAGTTGGTAAAAAGATTTTTTTTAAAAATGAAAAAGATGAAAAGCTTTTATCTCTTATTGGTCAAGTGTGTTTAAAAGCTGATTATATATATATAACTGCACTTATACAAAGTAGGTTAAGAACAACTAAAGATGCTCGTTCTAATGCTGTAGTATTTGCATCTATTTTATTACAAAAAAGATTGATTTATCAGTTTATGTATGATGATGTAGATATATCATCATTTTCACTTCCTATCAGTGACCATCCACTTTCACACACTTTTACAGCTATTAGAGATAAAAAATATAAAATAATCTCTAAATATCCAAAAGTTATTGAGTTTAGAAAAAACCATAATTTATATAAAGTTTATATCGACTATACAAAAAGAGGTAAAATTATTGTAGAGATAAAAGATATAGAAAACAAAAAAACTATTCATAGGTATTTATGATGATTAAAAAAGCTGTAAGACTTGGTGACACACTAATAGAAAAAGGGATTATCTCAGAAGATAATCTTACACATTGTTTAGCACTTCAATCAAAATCTAACTTTACAAAAAAACTTGGTGAAATTTTAATTCATGAGGGTTTTACCACACATAAAGAGATGGCTAATATACTTGAAGAGTTATTAGACATTGAGTTTATAGATATTTATGCTCAAGAATTAGATTTTAAACTTATAGATAGATACCCTATTCAAGTGATGCAAAAAGCTCAAGCTATACCTTTAAAAGAGGATGATAACTACATCTATATCGCAACATCAGACCCACTAAACTATGATGCCCTAGAGACATTAGAAGCGATTATAGCTTATAAGCCTATCAAAGTTTACTTAGCCTTAGATGAGGATGTTCGTCATATCTTTCAAAGAATACATATTATTCAAAGTACAAAAACTATCGCTAAAGAGGTTATAAAAGAGACATCTGAAGAGAATTACCAAAGTGTAAATGAAGAGAGTGCTGTTTTAAGACTTATAACACTAATAGTAAAAGATGCTATTATGAGAAAAGGTAGTGATATTCATATAGAACCAAATGCTCATGAGGTATCTGTTAGATGTAGAATCGATGGTATCTTAGAAGAGATTTTTGTTTTTGATCTTGCTGTTTACAATGCTATATCTTCCCGTATTAAGATTCTTGGTAACCTTGATATATCTGAACGCCGTAAGGCACAAGATGGTCGTTTCTCTATGAAAGTTAATGATGCAAACTATGACTTCCGTTTATCTACAACACCAACATTTTTTGGTGAATCTATAGTTATGAGGATTCTAGATCAACAAAAAATCTTACTAAAACTAAACGATTTAGGTTTAGAAGATGAAAACTTAAAAATGTTTGAAGATATAATCAGATCACCATATGGGATTGTTCTAATTACTGGTCCAACAGGTAGTGGTAAAACAACAACACTTTATGCTGCACTTAATGAGATAAAAAGTATAGAAAATAAAGTTTTAACTGTTGAAGATCCTATAGAGTATCAACTACCTCTTGTTCAACAAGTTCAAGTAAATGAGAAGATTGGTTTTACATTCTTTTCAGCTTTAAAATCATTTTTGAGACAAGATCCAGATGTTATAATGGTTGGGGAGATTAGAGATATAGATACACTAAATGCTGCTGTTCAAGCATCATTGACTGGTCATATGGTTTTCTCAACTCTACATACAAATGATGCACCAAGTGCGATTAGTAGAATGGTTCAGATGGGCTTAGAACCTTACCTTATAGCCGATTCACTTTTAGCGATAGTTGCACAAAGACTTGTTAGAAAAAACTGTAAATATTGTACCAAAGAGCATAAACCACATAAAAAACTTTTAGAACATATAAAAGACTTTTTACCAGAAAATCCAAAATTTTATAAAGGTGTAGGTTGTCCTAGATGTGCTATGACTGGGCATGATGGTCGTATCATGGTTGTAGAAATCTTAAAAGTGAACAATAAAATCTCTCAAATGATTGCAACAAATAGTAGTAAATTTGAGATTGCTAAAGTAGCTCAGGAGTATAATCTATTTAAACCAATGGTTTATGATGCACTAAAAAAAGCACTAGAGGGTACAATTCCTTTAGAAGAAGTTGTTCGTATAACTAGAGGCTAACTATATGAAATTTTTTGAGATAAATTATAGACATGGAAAAAAAAGAGACAAAACAGTTATCAAGGCTCATAACAAAGTAGAAGCTATGAAAAAATTCCAAAAAATGGAAGTTGGAATTAGAGTTAGTTTAAAAGAGATAGATGAGCCTATGATGATGAAAGCTCAAAAAATGATAGATGATTATAAAAATCCAATTAAAAATACTAAAATAAATATTGAACAATATATATCTTCACTTCAACAACTCGCCGTTATGCTTGATGCTGGTATGCCGATAAACATATGTTTACTTGAAACTATAAAATCTACAGAAGACCCTATGCTTAAAGCAATTTTAAAAAATGTTTCTATAGATATTGAGGGTGGGCAAAGTTTAACTAATGCATTTACACCATATGCAAAACAACTTGGTAATCTATCTATCTCTATGTTTAGTTTAGGTGAACAATCAGGTACACTTTCAGAATCATTGGTAAGACTAGCAGATATACTACAAACTATCAACGATAATCGTACAAAACTAAAAAAAGCAACAAGGTATCCACTTTTTGTAATTATTGCTATGGGTATAGCATTTACTGTTGTTATAACTTTTGTTGTACCTCAGTTTGAAGATCTATTTGCAAATATGAAAACAGAACTACCATTCCCAACTAGATTACTCTTATGGCTTGAAAAAGCGATTACAAATTATGGTCCATATATATTAGTAGCTGGTGTGGCTTTTTCTGTAATTTTTTCATATGTATATAAAACAAGTCAAGCTTTTGCACTTAAAGTTGATCAACTACTTCTTAAAACATACCTTGTTGGTAAAATTACTAAGTATGCGATGCTAGGTAGATTTGTATATATTTTTGACATATTAGTTCACTCTGGTATTCCAATAGTAGATGCTCTTAAAGCTGCCAGTAGTGTTGTTGATAACCTTTATATGAAAAAGCAATTTCAAGCTATAAGTAAATCTATAGAGGAGGGTCGTTCACTATATGATGGGTTTGAAGCTTCTGGTTTTTTTGAAAGTATGGTACTTCAAATGTTAAAAGCTGGTGAAGATTCTGGTGCATTAAATAATATGTTAAATAAAATAACTATCTACTATAATAAAAAATATAATAATGTTATGGATAGTGTTACAGAGATGATAGAACCAATATTAACAGCTGGTATAGCTGGATTTGTTTTAGTTCTTGCTCTTGGTATATTTTTACCTATGTGGTCAATGGCTGATGCAGTAGGTGGATAAGTAAGATCTTAAATAAATTGCTTAAAATATGTTCGATTATATGAGTAAATTCATAGTTAATTAGATATAATAATAACTTTCTAATAGTTTAATAACAAGTTTATATGATGGGGTAAAAATGGAACATGAAGTTGGAACAATAACAATATCTGTAATCTCTTCTATTATTTTAGGATTTACATTATGGATTATTAAGAAGATAGAAAATATATAGCTAAACTATCTTTTACTATGATATGTAATTGATTTTAAATATATATATGTTTAGGTAGATTTAGTTATAAGATATAAACTTACTCTGAAGTTAGAGTAAATGTACCAGCTGTAGAGTTATAATCCCAGTATTTAGTATTACAAGGTTTACCATCTTTACATTTAGAAACACCATTAGTGTCATTAGAAGCAGGTCCTCGATACTTAGTATCATCCCTTACCCAACCACTATTTTCGGCATTTTTCAATATTCTATTTAATGCTTCAGTATCAGTTTCACCAAGAACATCATCTTTAGGATAACCCTCATCAGTTAAATCATCAGAACCATCTATATCAACACCACATATGAAATCACCTTCATTGATGATCCATTCACCATGACAAGCATCTATGGCAACTTGAACAGAAGAAGCAGTTGATAATTCGGAGGAGATTTTTGCATTGTCGCTAAGTCCGGAGAATTTTGGAATAGCATAGGCACTTAACACACCAATAATAACTATCACGAAGATAAGTTCTATTAGTGTGAAAGCTTTTTTCATTAAGCTTAACTTAGAAGCTTAATGTAGATGAAGAAGTGTTATTATCAAGTAATTTTACACATTTTTCTTGTGTTTTAGTACTAACAAATTTTGAACAATCAAGAGAAATACTTACATTTCTATCATCACCTAACTCAATAGTAGCAACAGTATTATTAGTTGCATCACCAGCAGGATCTACGAAAACAGTTTTATTAGCATCAGTTGTATCCCAACCTTTACCACTTACAGATATTAAAGCATTTAAACTAATGTTTTTATCATCATATACACCCTCTAAATCAACAAGGTTTACATAAGAGTTTGGAACTGAACTAAATGCGTCTGTAGCAACTTTAATAGCACCTGATGCCTCAGCATTTTGCTTTAAATCTTTAAATTTTGGAACTGCAACAGCTGCCAAAATACCAATAATCACGATTACGAAAATTAACTCAACTAGAGTAAAACCTTTTCTCATTTTAAATCCTTTAACTTTGAAATTGCAAAATTATAGGGTAACTAATATTAAACAAGACTGAATCTCTGAATTATAATTTTATTACTACAATTTAGTAAACTAAAAGCAACAACAGATATAATATAGATACAATATAAATAGACTTCTTGCATAACCTATGAAATTGAAAATATTACTCTTAGCACTAGGGTTATACAAGAAGTCTAATATTAAAAAGATTAGGGATATTTCCCTATATATAAGGAAATCATTTGATACAAAATGAATTTTTAGAACTTGGTGTATTAAATATACTAAGAGTTGATAGAGATACACCACATGGACTATTTTTGATGGCACTAGATGGTAATGATGTTTTACTTCCACAAGCTTATGTAAAAGATGAGATGATGATAGACTCTCTTATAGAGGTATTTTTATATACAGATTCTGAAGATAGACTCATAGCTACAACACTAAAACCAAAAGCGATGCTTGACCAATTTACACTTTTAGAAGTTATAGATGTAGCACCATTTGGGGCATTTATGGATTGGGGTCTACCAAAAGATCTACTTGTTCCAAATATGTTTCAAAAAGAACCATTTAAAGTTGGAGATAAAAGATTTTTAAAAATCATATATGATGATAAAACTCACCGTTTAGTTGGTACAGAAAAACTTGGTGATTTTTTTGAAAGAAAAGTTAAAAACTTAAAACCAAATCAAGAGGTAAAGATTCTCATCATAGCTAAAACTCCACTTGGATTTAAGTGTATAGTTGAAGATAAATATGAGGGGCTTATATATCACAACGAGATTTTTGAAAATATATCTTTAGGTGAAGAGAAAACTGCATATATAAAAACTATAAGAAAAGATGGAAATATCGACCTATCACTTAGAAAAGCAGGAACTAAAAACAATGGTGGTTCAGCTGATAAAGTTTTAACACTACTAAAACAAAACAATGGTTTAATGCCTTACAATTATAAAAGTGATGCTCAACTTATAAAAGATATATTTGGATTAAGTAAAAAAGAGTTTAAAAGATCATTAACAAATCTGCAAGATAATGGCAAGATAGAGGTTAAAGATACTGGAATCTATTTAAAGGACTAACATGGCTAAAAAGAAAAAAAGTATAGAGTTATCAAACAAAAAGATAAATTTTAAGATTCATGATGTGCATTATAAAGTGATTCGATTTTATCCAACTGCTATGAGTTTAGATGTTATGGTAACAGAGGAGGATGGCACAAAAAAAGGGATGCAGAACATACCTTATGCTCATGCTCCAAAAGATATTAAAAAACTTATAAAACCAAACTAATTTTATGATTCTTAGATCGATAGAAAGAGTTGGTGAAAAATCTATAACATTTTTCTCATCAATCTACGAAGCATTAAGGTTTACTTCCATATGTATAACCCATATGTTAAACCCAAAAAGTTACAACCCAGCGATGATAATGGTTTTAACAAAGCAGATATATTTTACTGCTGTTGGGATTGTTCCCCTGTTTATGATGATGTCTATCATCTTTGGTTCTATCATCATAGGTGTTGTTATATCACTAGCAACACAGTATAACCTACAAGATAAGATAGGCTCTATCATCATAACATTTGTTGTAGATGAGTTCTCACCATTTTTTACAGCCCTACTCATATCTCTTCGTTCAGGAACAGCTGTCAATACAGAGATAGCAGTTATGAAAGTAAACAAAGAGTTAAACACACTAAATGAGTATAAAATAGACCTCATAAACTATCTATTTTTACCTAGAATCATTAGTGGAATCATTAGTGTTACCTCACTATCTATCTTGTTTGCTATCATTATGCTTAGTAGTGGTTATATTTTTACACTCTTTTATATGAATCTTGATTTTCATACTTATAAGTTTATACTCATAAGTGCCATAGAGGTTAAAGATGTTATCATCATATTAGCTAAAGGTGTAGCATTTGGTTTTGTGACTATGCTTATACCTATATATAGTGGTTTAAATACTGGTGATAGTTATACAGCTATACCTATATCTGTTTTAAACGGTATGGTTAAACTTTTTATCGCACTATTTTTTATCGAGGTGTTATCATTACTAATTCAATCACTCTAAAATTATTTCAAAACTATGAAGATATTGAGAAAGAGATTCTACAAATAGAAAACTACTCCCTTATATCTAGCGATACACCACTCATATCAAATCTAAATATAGCTGAAAATATAGCTTTGATAAAAGAGGTAAAAGAGGGATTATCTATAAAAAAATCTGAAAAAATTGCTTATGATTATTTAACTAAAATATCTTTAGAACATATAGCCCAGCTACGAAAACCACAATGCTCAAATATAGAACTTTTTTATGTTATGCTCATAAGAGCTTTGATGAATAATGAAAAAAACATAGTTATCCCCTACCCTATATCTTTGATTGAAAATTTTAATGATATAGAGATTATAATCGAAAATATAACTAAACTAAATAACGACAAAACTATAACGATACTAGACACAATCACAAATGAAATCCACTACAAAGGGTGCTTATGCCATATAATAAAATGAAACTATCTGTTGGTATATTTATGCTTATATTTTCCATCACTGTTAGTAGTTTTATCTATCTGCTACTTAAAGAGAAAGGGACTTTTGAAAAAAGGTACAACTACCACTTTACAACACTAAGTGCAAACTCATTTCACATAGGTATGCCACTAAAATTTTCTGGTTTTAACATAGGGATGATAGATGATATATCACTAAAAGATGATGGGACAGTTTTTATGACATTTTCAGTAAATAAAGAAAATAGAAAATGGGTAAGTAAAGATAGTGTTTTAGTTATAGTAAAACCTCTTATCGGAACACCATATATTGAGCTACACTCTGTTCTTGGAAACCCTATTTTAAAAGCAGATTCTACACTTAAAATAGAGATAAGTGATGATATAAACGATATGATCTCAAAGTTTGAACCTGCTGTAAATAAACTTATAAATATTGTAAATAACATAGATATTATCACTACAAAATTTGCTAAAGATGATTCTGATTTGATGTTAAGTATAAAAAATCTTCAACTATTTACGAAAAAATTAGCAGAAGATAGATCTATACTAACATCTGTAACAGGTGATAAAAACTCAACAAAGAACCTAATAAACTCCATAAATAACACCACAAAAATCATAGATGATGTGCATAAAATAACTTCATCTTTAGATAAAGAGATTCTAAAACCATCATCAAACACCATAAAAGATTTAGGTCTAATTATGAAAGATATAAAAGATAAACTAAAAAAACTAAATGGAACTGTCGATGCTGTAGCTGGTTACGATAAAGATATAGTTGAGTTAAAAAATCAAATCTCCATAACTATAGCAAAATCAAATCAAATAATGGATAAAGTCAATAGACTTATGGAAGATAAATCTTCAAACAAAGTGATTCTACCATGAAAAATATAATCATATTTATATCTAGCATTATTTTAATAGCTGGATGTTCATTTAAAGAGACACCAAATATATCTCAGTATAAAGCAAATAGTGCTTTTACACAATATAAAAAGAACTTTTTAAGTGATGAGAATCTACTAGCTAGTAGTGACCTAAAAAGAGCTATAAAGTATGCTAAAACTGATGCTAACCTAGATCAACTAGCCACAATCTACTTAGGTGAATGTGCATTAAATAACTCTGTTGGAATCGATGATAGTTGTACTAAATATAAAAATATTGAACCTTTAGTTGATGATATAAATTTAAAGGCTTACTACTCACTAATCAGATCAAAACTAACATATCAGCAAATCACCCTACTCCCAAAAGAGTATCAACAGTTTAGCTTATATATAAATAAAAAAGATTTTAACAAAGCTTTTGATGAGATTTTAAAAAATAGTTCTATATCTTCTACACTTATCTCTGCCAACCTTATAAAAGATAAATTATCAAAAAAACAGATAGAAAAAATCATAAAATTAGCATCATTTTATGGATATAAAAAAAGTGTTTTATACTGGCTAAATAGACTTAAAAATCAAACAACTAACCAAATAAAGAAAAATAGAATCAATAAAAAGATAATGATTTTAAAATCAAAACTGCTATAATTATAAAAAAGGATATAGATATGAAAGAACTTAAATCATTAGAAGAAGCGAGAGGTGAAATCGATAGTTTAGATATAGAGTTAGTAGAGTTAATCTCAAAAAGAAGCCATCTAATCCGTAAAGTAGCTTCATTTAAAAACAGTGTAGAAGAGGTAAAAGCTGAAGATAGAATCGAGTTTATACTTCAAAGAGTTAGACATCATGCCATAGAAGTTGGTGTATCACCAAATATGATCTCTGAACTATTTACTATAATGATTGATGAGATGGTTGAAACTGAAATATCTGAACTTAGAAATAAAGATACATTTTAAAATTAAAAGGGAAATTTCCCTTTTAAACCATATTACTTAATTTATCAACACCATCTTTAATAATTTTAATACTTTCATGGGTATTGTTAGATAAAACATCAATTTCAGATACTTTACTTATAAGATTTTCAGCTTTTAAAGCATTTGCTGTATAACTACTAACTGTACCCTCAGCTAAAACAACACTATTACTAATCGAAACACTTACACTATCCATTTTTATAGAAGCATCTTGTGAAACATCTGCTAAAGTTTCTATAACTTTAGAGTTGATATTCATCTGGTCACTAGCATCATTTATAGATTGACTTACAATATTTATGGTTGCATTTATCTCTGTTAAAGACTTTTGTGTTCTTTCAGCAAGTTTTCTAACTTCATCAGCAACAACAGCAAAACCACGACCATGCTCACCAGCACGAGCAGCTTCTATAGCAGCATTTAAAGCTAAAAGGTTAGTTTGATCTGCAATGTCAGCTATAACACTTATAACCTCTTTAACCTGCTCTGCATCAGCAGATACTTTACTTAAATCATCTGAAAGAATATTTTGAGAACTAGAAGCATCTTGGAGTTCATTTACAATTTTAGAGATCTCATCTTTAATGATATGTAACTCTTCACTAACTTTAACAATATTTTCTTTCGATTCTGAAGCATCAACTAAATCATTACTAAATACTGTTTTTAACTCTTCACCCATAGTAACAACAGTAGCCAATAACTCTCTTTCATGGCTAATGATTTTATTGGCATCATCATAGTCTTTGTCAATTTTATGAACAATATCTTCTATATGGTGTGCTTTTACATCTGTATCTTGAGCATGAACAAAAGTTTTTTGAAACTTATTTATATGAATTACAGCTTCAGTAAGTTCAGAGTTATACTCATTATTTAAAATAATTTTCTCACCATGTTCAATATTTTCAAGTTGACTTATTAAACCTCTTGTCATATTAACACCATTAATCTTTTCATCAATATCATGAATCAAAATTACAAAAGCTATAACATACTGGACAACTTGACCAATAATATTATCTGTAAATAAACTAGCATTAACAATTAATAAAATAATGCCAACATAATGGATTACACGCATACGCAAAAATAAAGATTTTATCATACTAGATCCTTTATAAAGAATCTTAACAAAGAAATGATGAATTTAACATTAAAAAAAGAGAAGAGATAAAAAGAGGAAAAACCTCTTTTTATTTATAACGATAAGTGATACGACCCTTATCTAATGAATATGGTGTTAACTCAAGTTTAACACGGTCACCTGGAAGTATTTTTATATAGTGCATACGCATCTTACCTGCGATATGACATAAAATAATATGTCCATTATCTAATTCTACACGAAAAGTTGCGTTTGGCAATGCTTCAATAATCTTGCCATCAACTTCAATAACATCTGCTTTAGCCATTATAAGTCCTTTTTTCTCTTAAGCAAGAGATAATATTTCAGCTTTACCATTGACAATCGCAACAGTATGCTCATAGTGTGAACCGTTTAAACCATCGGCACTAACAACATCCCACTTATTTTCTAAAATAAGTGGTTTTGAATCTTTTTGACAAATCATAGGTTCAAGACAAAAAACCATTCCGTTTTTAATCTTTGGACCCTGTTTTGGATTCTTACCCTCTAAATAGTTTGGTATTTGTGGCTCTTCGTGAGGTTTTTTACCAATTCCGTGTCCACAAAAATCATAAAGTGGAACAAAACCACGAGATATAATAAACTTCTCTAAAATTAAAGAGAGTTCCTTAAATCTCATACCTACTTTTATCTCATCTATCGCATGATGAAGAGTATCTTTAGCACAATCGATTAAATCATTGTCTAGTTTACTTACTTCTCCAACAGCAACGGTAATCGCAGCATCACCAAAATAACCATCAAGTTCAGTTCCAATATCGTAACCGATAATATCACCCTCTTGAAGTTTATAGTCAGTTGGAATACCATGGATAATAACACTATTTAAAGATGTGCAAACTGCATTTGGGAACCCATATAAACCTTTAAAAGATGGTTTAGCACCATGACTACGAACATAATCCTCAGCCATAGCATCTAAATCTTTTAAAGAAGCTCCCACTTTTGTGTTTGCACGAAGAAGATCCAAAGCACCACCAACAATCTTGTTGGCAGCTCTTAATTTCTCAATCTCGTTAGGTTTTCTAAGCGTAATCGCCATTTTTATAAACCAACCGCACTTAAAGTTTCATATTTACTCATATATATTTGAGCCTCTATTTTTCTCATAGTATCCAATGCAACTTGAACAACAATTAAAACAGCTGTTCCACCAAAAAGGAACGGAACACCTAAACCTTTTATAATCATAAATGGTAAAGTAGCAACTAATCCTAAATACAACGCACCAGTAAATGTTAATCTACCTGCAGTTTCATTTAAGAAATCTTTAGTAGCATTACCTGTACGAATACCGGGGATAAATCCACCTTGTCTTTTAAGATTATCAGCTATATCTTTAGCATTAAATGTAATCGAAGCATAGAAAAATGCAAAGAAAACAACAAACATAAAAGTTAAAAAGTTAAAAAAGTAACCATTTGGATTCAATACATCTGCTATCGCTTGAATAGTAGGGTTTGTACTGCTAGACATTACAGTCATAGGAAACATCAATATCGCACTAGCAAAGATAACTGGAATAACACCAGCTAAATTAACTTTAATCGGGATATAGTTCATAACTCTTTTATTTTGATTTTGCATCATAGTCTTTTTAGCATAAGTAATAGGGATACGACGCTCACCAAGTTCTACATATATAATAACTGCGACTGTACCTAAAACTAAGGCTAAAATAGCTAGAACAGTGAAGAAACTCATTGCACCAGTATTTACCATAGTGATTGTTTGACCAATCGCTCTAGGAATCGCTGAAACTATACCAGCAAAAATGATAAGTGAAATACCATTACCGATACCACTTTGAGTAATTTGCTCACCAATCCACATCAATAACATCGTACCAGCTAACATTGAAACAGCAGAAAGTACAATAAATGTATCATGATCTGCCAATATAGCACTATTTCCACTAGGACCAGTTAAACTTTGAAGTCCAACACTTACACCAATAGCTTGAATTAAAGTTATAACAATAGTAGCATAACGGATAATTTGCATATACTTAACCATACCATCTCTCTCTTTTTTCATTTGACCAAGAGTTGGAAATGTTGCAGCTAAGAGTTCCATGATAATTGAAGCGGTGATATAAGGCATAATACCTAGTGAAATGATAGATAATCTCTGAATAGCATTACCACTGAACATATTAAAAAGTCCAAGAGCATCAGATTGGTGTGAATCGAAAAATGAAGCGATAACAGCAGTATCTACGCCAGGTACTGGCACGTATGCCAGTAGGCGGTAGATAAATAAAAACCCGATAGTAATAAGTATCTTATTTACTAGATTTTTATTCACAATTACTTACCTGTAGTAGTAATATTTTCGTCTTTAATTTTAGCAGCTAAATCTTTTGCAGCAGCACCAACTAATTTAATCTTAGTTACGCCAGCTCCAATTTTATGAACACTACGGATAGATTCCATAGTAATTTCAGCTAATTCAGAAACAGCTTTAATTTTTTCAACATTTATTACATATGGTTTAACTAATCTAGAAGTAAAACCAATTTTTGGTAAACGTTTTGCAAGTGGTTGTTGACCACCCTCAAAGTTTCTTTTTCTTTTGTAACCTGAACGAGATTTTTGACCTTTTTGACCACGAGCAGCAGTCTTACCAGTACCAGAACCTTGTCCACGACCAACTCTTTTACGGTTAGAAGTAGAACCCTCAGCAGGTGTTAAATTTTCAATAGCCATCATCTATCCTTTAAGTCTGCCAAGTGCTTCAACAGTAGCACGAACAAGTGTATTAGGGTTGTTAGAACCGATCGATTTAGTAAGTATATCTTGAATACCTGCTAACTCAAGAACTGGACGAGCAGCTCCACCAGCGATAACACCAGTACCTTCAGATGCTGGCTTCAATAAAACACGAGAAGCGTTATATTTATGCTCAATATCATGTGCAATTGTTGAACCTTTAATCTTAACAGTTGTTAAGTTTTTAAAAGCGTTATCAACAGCTTTACGGATAGCATCAGGAACCTCTTTAGCTTTACCAACGCCATAACCGATAGTACCATTTTTGTTACCAACTACAATTAATGCAGTGAAACGAAAACGACGACCACCTTTTACAACTTTAGTAACACGACCAATATTTACGATTGATTCTTCAAAATCATCTCTGTTAATTTCCATCATAGCCCCTAAAACTTAATTTCGTTTGCACGAAGAGAATCACCAAATGCAGCGATAACACCGTGATATTGGTAACCATTACGATCAAATACAATATTTGTAAGGTTAGCTTCTTTTAGTTTAGCAGCAAATGCCTCACCAAGTGCAGCAGCACCCTCTTTATTAGCTTTATGACCAGTTATTTTTGAATGTAATGAACATAGAGTTGTTGCAGTTACATCATCAATCGCTTGTACACTTAAATAACGATTTGACTTAAATACAGAAACACGAGGAAGTGAAGCACAACCAGATATTTTTGCACGAATACGACGCTTACGCTTTAAACGATTAGCTACTTTATTTTTTAATACTTTTGCATTCATTTTTTAATACCCTCCCTTACTTCTTAGCAGTTTTACCGGCTTTACGCACGATATGCTCTTCCATGTATTTAACACCTTTACCTTTGTACGGCTCTGGTGGACGGAAACTTCTGATTTTAGCAGCAGCTGAACCTAAAAGTTGTTTATCATGACTTTTTAAAGTGATAACATTCTTAACAACTTCAGCAGTTAAACCATCAACTAATTCAAAGTTAATATCGTGTGAGTGACCAAGTTGAAGATTTAAAACATTACCTTTAACAGCAGCTCTATAACCAACACCATTGATCTCTAATTGTTTAGTATAACCAGTAGTTAAACCAGTCACGATATTTTGAGATAATGCTCTATAAGTTCCCCAAAAAGCTCTATGCTCTTTAGCATCAGATAAAGTATTGAAAGTTAAAACATTACCATCGATTGCAAAAGAAACATTTCCTTTTGTATCTAAATCAACACTTGTTTTACCTTTAACGAAAGTTAATATATCACCATTTGAGCTAACTTTAATATCAGCTGCAAATTCTACAGGTTTTTTACCAATTCTTGACATACTTCACCCCTACCAAATCGTACACATAACTTCACCACCAATGCCTAGCTCGAAAGCTTTGTCATTAGCAAGAACGCCATGAGATGTACTTACAATAATCGTACCATAACCATTTTTGAAACGTTTAATATCTTCTTTACCTTTGTAAACACGTCTACCAGGTTTAGAGATTCTTTTCATTTCGTTAATTACAGTTTTACCATCTTCGCCATACTTAAGTACAACTTTAACAGTTTTTTTAACACCATTTTCGATTACATTAGCAGATTCTAAGTAACCTTTTTCAACTAAGATATTTGCCATTGCTTCAACACTCTTAGAGTGAACTAAAGTAGTAACAGGTAATCTTCTCATACCAGCATTACGAACACGAGTTAACGCATCTGAAATTAAATCATTAATCATTAATTATTTCCTTAATTTGCGAATCTCTTTAAAAAAGAGACTGCTAATTGTTAGAAGTTTCTACTTGGAGGCAAATGCCTACCAAGAAGACTTTCTAACACCTGGGATTAATCCCTCGTTTGCCATTTTTCTAAAACAGATACGACAGATACCGAAGTCACGAAGAACTGAATGTGGACGACCACAGATTTGACATCTTGTGTATCCACGAACTTTAAACTTAGGTTCTCTCGCTGCTTTAGCGATCATTGACTTTTTAGCCATTAGTTACTCCCTTTAGTAAAAGGCATACCCATTTTCTCTAAAAGAGCGAAACCAGCCTTATCTGAATCAGCAGTTGTAACAACTGTGATATTCATACCATGGATTTGCATGATTGAATCATAACTAACCTCTGGGAAAATTAGTTGTTCTTGAAGACCGAAGTTATAGTTACCACGACCATCAAAACCATTTCTTGGAACACCACGGAAATCTTTTACACGAGGAAGTGCAATAGATACTAGACGATCAAGAAAGTTATACATATTTTCACCACGAAGAGTTACACGGATACCAACTGGCATACCTTCACGAACTTTAAAACCAGCAACTGATTTTCTAGCTATTACAGTAGTTGCTTTTTGACCAGCAATCATTGTAATTGTATCTTCGATATTTTTGATAAGTTTGTTATCTTTCATTGCGAAACCAGCACCAACAGAGATAATTATCTTATCTAATTTTGGTGTTTGCATAGGATTTGTGATTCCTAAATCAGTTTGTAATTCAGATTTTAAACCTAAATATTTTTCTTTAAAACGAGCCATCTAATTATGCCTCCACTTTTCTAACATTTGAAACATCGATAGGCATCTCTTTATTGATATGACCACCTTTTGTGTTCTCTTCAGTTGGTTTAACTGCTTTTTTAGCAATTTTACAACCCTCAACGATAACTTTGTTTTTCTTAGGCATAACTGCTAAAACAGTAGCCTTAGTTCCACGGTCATCTCCAGCGATAATTTCTACAGTATCGCCTTTTTTGAAATTAAACTTTGCCATTAAACAACCTCCGGCGCAAGAGAAACAATTTTCATGAAACCAGCGTAACGAACTTCACGACCAACAGGTCCGAAGATACGAGTACCAATAGGCTCTCTCTTGTCATCAAGTATAACTGCTGCATTATCATCGAATCTGATTAAAGAACCATTTTCTCTTTGAACTTCTTTATGAGTTCTAACAATAACAGCTTTTACAACTTTACCTTTTTTAACTTTAGCAGTTGGAGTCGCTTTTTTCACAGAAGCAACGATAACGTCACCAATTGAAGCGTAACGACGCTTAGAACCACCAAGTACCTTAATACACATAATCTCTTTAGCACCTGTATTATCAGCTACTACTAAACGAGTAAAACCTTGGATCATTATTTAGCTCCTGATACTACTGTTTTAAGTCTAAAAGATTTAGTCTTTGAAAGTGGACGACATTCGATTGCAACAATCTCGTCACCAACTTTTACTTCATTACGCTCATCATGTACTAGGTACTTTTTGAAACGTTTTACAACTTTATGGTAACGAGGGTGCATTACACGACGTTCAACAACGATAGAAACCGTTTTTTCGCCTGCAATTGTAACTACTTTACCTTGAATTTCACGCTTATGTGTCATCGCTAAACCCTTAGTTTGCTACTGCAGTAAGTGCAGTATTGATTTTTGCAATATCTTTTTTAGCAACACGAAGTTCGCTAGTATTTTGAAGTTGCATCATCTTTTGTTTAATTTTTAAAGTGAAAAGCTCTGTCTTTTTCTCTTTAAGCATAGTTTGTAGTTCAGTTGAACTTTTATCTGCTAAATCAGAATATTTCATTACTCATCTCCTTAGTAATTATTTTACATTTGAATGGTAACTTGTGCATAGCAAGAATTAATGCTTCACGAGCAATATCTTCTGGTACACCAGCCATCTCAAAAATTATACGACCTGGTTTAATATTCATAACCCATTGATCTACTGCACCTTTACCTTTACCCATACGAGTTTCAAGAGGCTTAGCAGTTAATGGTTTAGCTGGGAATACACGAATCCAAATCTTACCATTTCTTTTAATATGACGAGTTGCAGAGATACGAGCCGACTCTATTTGACGAGAGTTAATACGACCAGCTTCAACAGCTTTAAATGCAATGTCACCAAATGCTAATGTATAACCTGAACGAGCATAACCACGGTTACGACCTTTCATCACTTTACGGTATTTTGTTCTTTTAGGCATTAACATGATTAATCAGCCTTTTCACTAGTTTTTCTTGGAGTTCTCTTACGAGGACGCTCTTTCTTTTCTTCTTTTACTTCAACTGGAACGCCTTTAGTAAGAACTTCCCCTTTGAATATCCATACTTTAACACCAACGATACCGTAAGTAGTATGAGCTTCAGCAAAACCATAATCGATTTTAGCACGAAGTGTATGTAAAGGAACTCTACCCTCTAAGTACCACTCAGTACGAGCCATTTCAGCACCACCAAGACGACCAGCAACAGCTACTTTAATACCTTTAGCACCAGAACGTTGTGCAGCTTGCATAACTTTTTTCATAGCACGACGGAAAGCAACACGACGCTCAAGTTGAGTAGCTACATTTTCAGCAACAAGTTGAGCTGAAGTTTGAGCTTTTTTCTCTTCTTTAATGTTGATAGATATTGCTTTACCAACTAACTTTTGAACAGCAGTTTTAAGTTTTTCAATGTCCGCACCTTTTTTACCAATAATGATACCAGGACGAGCAGCAACGATTGTTACACGAAGTCTTTTAACTGTTCTTTCAATGATGATGTTAGCAACACCAGCATAGTAAAGTTCTTTCTTTAAAAATGTTCTTATCTTGTGATCTTCACCTAAAGCTGCTGGTGCAGTTTTAAAATTAGGAAACCAACGAGATTCCCAGTTACGGTTGATACCAAGACGTAAACCAATAGGATTAACTTTTTGACCCATTCTATTTACCCTCTACTTCTACTAAGATATGTGCTGTTGGTTTTCTAATACCTGAAGCCATACCTCTAGCACGAGGACGGAATCTTTTTAGAACTGGACCATTGTCAACACGACATGATTTAACAATACAATCTTCAGCTTCCATACCACTGTTAGCTACTGCTGATGCAATAACTTTAGAGATAATTTTAGCTGCCTTATTTGGAGTGAATTCTAAAGCTGCTAATGCTTCTTCAGCATTCATACCTTGAACTTCTCTTGCAATAAGACGAGATTTAATTGGTGAAACACGGATAAATTTTAATAATGCTCTAGCCATGATTACCCTTTCTTCTGAACTGAGCCTTTATGGCCCTTAAATGTACGAGTTGGTGCAAATTCACCAAGCTTGTAACCGATGTGGTTCTCTGATACATGAACAGGAACAAATTGACGTCCGTTATGAACATTTAATGTAAAGCCAACCATATCAGGTGTAACCATAGATCTTCTTGACCAAGTTTTGATAGGTTTTTTGTTACCTTCAGCCTTAGCTTTTTCAATCTTTTTACTTAAATGGTCATCAACAAATGGACCTTTTTTTAGTGAACGAGCCATAATTAACCTACCCTTTTAGCATTTGGTTTACGACGAGTAATAATTAACTTATCACTTGCTTTCTTACGACGAGTTTTAGCACCCTTCGTTGGTTTACCCCATGGAGTAACTGGATGACGACCTGAGTTCGTTTTACCTTCACCACCACCATGCGGGTGATCAATCGGGTTCATCGCAGAACCACGAGTTTGTGGACGAATACCTAAATGTCTTTGACGACCAGCTTTAGCGATAACAATGTTACCAAACTCTTCGTTTCCAACAATTCCAACAGTAGCTAAACATTCACCTAAAACTAATCTCATTTCAGACGAAGGCATACGAAGTGAAACATACTTACCATCACGACCCATAATCTGAGCAGAAGTTCCAGCAGCACGACACATTTGTCCACCTTTACCAGTTTTAAGCTCAATATTATGAATTAATGTACCCACAGGGATATTTTTAAGTTTCATAGTATTACCAGGTTTAACATCAAGTCCAGATTCAGCAGAAACAATAGTAGCACCTACTTCAAGACCTTTTGGTTGAAGAATATATCTTTTTTCACCATCAGCATAGTTGATAAGTGCAATACGACAGTTACGGTATGGATCATACTCGATAGCTGCTACAGTACCAGGAATATCAAACTTATTTCTTTTGAAATCGATGATACGGTAAAGTTTTTTAGCACCAGCTTGACGGTGACGAGAAGTGATACGACCATTGTTATTACGACCAGCAGTTGTTGGAAGTTTAACAAGTAATGAACGAACACTAGCTTTTGCCGTAATATCTGAACTATCAACATTAGTATAAAAACGACGAGACGGAGTTATCGGTCTATAAGTTTTAATTGCCATGTTATACCGCCAAACTTTCTATTTGTGCACCCTCAGGTAAAGTAACATAAAACTTTTTATAGTCATTTTGTTTACCTTTTACACCACGGAAAGTTTTTCTTTTTCCGTTTTGATTAAGTGAGTTAATATTATTTGGAACGATTCCAAAATACTCACGAAAAATTTCCTTAAGACCTGTTTTTGTCATACGAACAGAAGTTTGTACAACGATAACACCATCTTCTTGCATACCAAGAGTTTTCTCAGTATATAAAATAGATTTAATATCTGTAATATCTGCCATTACTTAGCCTCACTTACAAGATTTTCCCATACTGCTTTTTCGATCACTAATGAACGGTAGTTAGCAGCTAAGAAAGCATTTAATTCATTTGATTCAACAACATAAGTAGCTTGAATATTTTCAAAAGCTAAGAAAGTTGGCTCATCTAATAAAGATTTAACAAAAAGAGTATCTCTTTGGTTCAATGATTTAAACATTGCTGCTGCATCTTTAGTTTTACCAGATGCAATTTCAATAGAATCAACAATAAACAAAGTACCATTTTGTGCATGCTCATTTAAAGCAAAATTTAAAGCTAATTTCTTTTGCTTTTTATTTACTTTTAAATCGTAGTTACGGTTGTTTTGAGGACCAAAAGCTTTACCACCACCTACGAAGATTGGAGAACGACGAGAACCAGCTCTTGCACGACCGCCACCTTTTTGAGCCCATGGTTTTTTACCACCACCACGAACATCGCTTCTACCTTTAGCAATCGCTGTATTTGCACGTTGTGCAGCTTGAGCAGATTTTACATAAAGGTAAAGGTTATGAGGGTTGATGTTTGAAAAACTCTCTGGTAAAGCTAGTTCAGATGCTTTTTCCATTTTTTCATTTAAGATAATTGCGCTCATTATTTAGCTACCTTTACACGACCTAAAGCACCGTTAGCACCAGATACAGAACCTAAAACTGCAATAATTTTATTTTCAGCATCGTAAGAAACGATCTCATTTTTTACACTATTTTGTGTATTTCCGTAATGACCTGGCATTTTTTTACCTTTCATTACACGACCTGGCCACTCAGCATTACCGATTGAACCTGTTCTACGACCAAATCTATGACCATGAGATGCAGGACCACCACCGAAATTCCAACGTTTCATTGCACCAGCAAAACCACGACCTTTAGTGTTGAAAGTAGATTTAACTACACTAGCTTCTGCTAATGGAGCGATATCTATATCACCAGCTTCAGTGTTCGCAACTTCTAATGTTACAAAACGGTTAAATTCAGATGAAAGGCTATACTTTTTTTGCTGACCTTCAATTGATTTATTCATTTTTTTACCGCTGTTGTAAGCTACAATCGCAGTACCTTCATTAACTTCACATACTTTAGCATCTAAAACTCTTAAAAGAGTAACAGGTTTACTAGGAACTGTGATAGTACGGCTCATACCGATTTTTTCAACAATATATTCCACGATTACTCCTATTTGTCCATAGAGCGAACTTCAACGTCCACTTCAGGTGCTAAATCAAGTTTCATTAACGAATCAACAGTTTCCGGTGTAGCAGAAACGATATCAATCATTCTTGCATGCATACGGATTTCAAATTGCTCACGAGCTTTTTTGTTAACGTGAACAGACTTAAGAACTGTATATTTACGAATTTTTGTAGGTAAAGGGATAGGACCACGAATAACGGCACCTGTACGCTTTACAGCCTCAACGATTGATGCTACAGATCTATCAAGTACACGATGATCGTAAGCTTTCAATTTTAAACGAATTTTTTCCATGTTTTTCCTTCTAAAGAACTCGTTAGGTCTTGCCTAACTATTTTAAGGGAGTGTAATTGTATCTAAAGGGGGGAATTTATACAAGATTTATAGTGGTAAAAATTGATTTTACAATAAATTTATTTCCTTTAAAAAAGGAAGTAGTAAAATTAGAATATTATATTTTTTATGAATTCATATAATATTCTAACTCTATAATCACTTTTCTAAGATTATCATTTAGGGATGAAATAGCTTTTTTATCTTCATAATTTGTGAAATTTATTAGAAGATTGTTCAAATTTATAGCACCGATACTACCAGATAAACCTTTTAAATTATGTGTAACTATTTTAAATTCATCTTTATCCAAATTGTTTAGATTCAAATCTTTGTAAGATTCATAAAAATCGTACAATATTTTTTTATATAACTCTTTATTATTAAAAATATAAGACAAACCTATCTTTGGTTCTATATATTCAAAATCAAATTCAGAATCTTCTTTTAATATATATTTTAAAATAGTCTCATATAGTTTTTCAACCTCTATTGGTTTGTTTAGATGCTCATCCATACCTACAGCTTTTGTTCTTTCAACATCCTCTTTCATCGCATTTGCAGTTAAAGCTATGATTGGTATCTGTTTATTTTTTGCTCTTATATATTTAGTTGCTTCATATCCATCTAAAACTGGCATTTGTAGATCCATCAAAATAAGTTCATACTTATCCTGATTTTTATCATACATATTTATCGCTTCCTCTCCATTGTTTGCTATATCAATATCAATTTCTGAATCTTCTAATAAGCCTAACATAACTAATTGATTTGTTTTATTATCCTCAACAAGTAATATATGACAACCACTCAACAGATTAATATTATCACTTAATGAATCTTTTTTCTGAACTATATTATCTACCGATTTATTCAAAAATATATTTACTAAGACATCATTTAATAATGATGGATTTAACGGTTTTTGTAAAAACAAGTTTATCCCAACATCATCTGCTAATTTAGCTATAGATTCTTGTCTAAATGAACTAACCATTATAACAGCAGGTGGAATATTCTCTTTACACTGTTCATTTAATTTTCTTGTTGTTTCTATACCATCTAACTCTGGCATATTCCAATCCATAAGTATCAAATCAAATTTATTGTCACAATCAGCTAAAAGTTTCAATGTTTCATCTCCACTGTATGAGTGTTCTACACATATACCAAACATCTCAAGAGTAGATGCTAGAATCTCATGCCACGATCTATTGTCATCAACTACTAACACTTTTTTATCACTAAAAATTGTATATTTTTGCTCTTTTTCTATCTCTTTTAAATCTATCTCAAAAATAAATTTACTACCAACACCATATTCACTCTCTATCCAAATTTTACCACCCATCAACTCAACTAATTGTTTTGATATTCTAAGACCTAAACCTGTTCCACCATATTTTCTAGTTGTACTTCCATCTGCTTGAGAAAATGCTTTAAATAGTTTTTCCTCTTGCTCTTTTGTTAAACCAATCCCCGTATCTTGTATCTCAAATCTATATCTATCTTTTTTAACCTTACTTATATAGATTCCTATCTCTCCAGATTCTGTAAATTTAACAGCATTTCCTAAAAGATTTATAATAATTTGAGAGATTCTTAAACTATCTCCATAAAAGTTTTTACCCATATGATTATCGTAGCTAATAATCAGTTCTAAGTTCTTTTCATGTGCTTTAAAACTTATAAGATCGATTGTATTATCTATGATTTTAAATAGATCAAACTCCACTTTGTCAATCGTTAATTTTCCTGCTTCAATTTTTGAAACATCAAGAATATCATTAATGATACCAAGAAGTGCTTTTGCACTGTTATCTATTTTTTCTATAAATCCTCTTTGTTTATTATCAAGTTTAGTTTTTAAAACTAGATGTGATAAACCTATAATTCCATTCATTGGTGTACGAATCTCATGACTCATATTTGCTAAAAATTCACTTTTTGCTTGTGTTGCTTCTTCTGCTTTTTGTTTAGCTTTTTCTAAGCTTTTTTCTAAACTCTTCTGTTTTGTTATATCATGAAAAGTTACTTGAATAATATTTTGAGAATCTAAAGAGATCATTTGAAGTGTTACATTAATATCTTTTATAGCCCCATTTTTTGTTTTATGTTGAGTTTTAAAACTATTGAAACCATCTTTCAATCTACTAGATTTATATAAATCTACATTATTTGCATATTCAATATCTTTAATTGTAAAAGATCTATATTCATTTTTAGAGTAACCTAACATTTTGTAAGCATTAGTATTAAACTCTATAAATTTATCAGTTTTTGGATCAATAAGTAAGATACCATCTAACGAAGCATCAAAGATTATTTTAAATTTTTTCTCTCTTGATATTATCTCTATTTTTTGAATTACTATATAGTATAGGATTATCAATATAAGTAAGATTATAATAACACTAATTAATCTTGTTATATATAAATTTTCAATAATTGCATAGATGATACTATCATTTTCATAAGCGACTATCCAAGCGATTACATCTTTAGTGACAGCTTGTTTTACAGGTAAAAATGTTAAAACTTTTGCAGTTCCATTATCTATAAGATAATAACTAAATATTTTAGACCTCTTCATAGATTCTTTAACTTTTTGTTTTAAAAGCTTATCATATAATGGATTATTATCTAAACAATCTGCTGGATTATGATTCTTTGGTGTGGTAACCATAAAATCATCATTCTCTTTACTTTGTTGATAATTAAGTATCAAATCATCCCTTTTCCAAGTCTTCGTATCAAAAACATTTTTATGAATAAGAAAATGTGAGTGAATAGAACTAATCTCGTTTAGATAATTTTGCAATAACTCTGTGGGGTACGATATTTCAAATGCACCGATATGTTGATGGTTATCATTATAAGATGGGTATGAGTTTCTAAAAGCATGAGCTGTTCTACCCTGTGTAAAACCATGAACACTTTTTTGTATTTTATTTACAATCTCAAAATCTTCCCTAATTCCAGTTAAATTATCTCCAAATTTTTCTGGTTTGTGCATCCTTAAAAAAGATACATTATTTGGAAAAATAAAGTGATATTGTAAAAGATTGTTTAATTTATAAATAGCATAAGGTTTTTCTAAATGTTTTTTAAGTTTCGCTCTTAAAATAGAAAGTTTTTTAGGATTTTTTTGATTTTTGTATGCTTGGTCTAGTAAATCTATAACTTGTTCATCTTGAATAGTTTGTTGATATATCTGAGTTGCTACTTTTTCTTGGTTATATATAAAAATATTATAATGTGTTTCTAAGCTATTTTTATGTTGTTGTAAGATGGCATCTATTTTTGTACTTGCATTATAATCAGTTATAAAATAAACAGCCATAAATAATATAGATGCAACGATACTAGATAAAAAAATATACTTTGTTTTAAAACTCATATGTAAATGTCCTTAAATAATCTACATTTAATATTATCATAATTTAACCTAAAATATAATTTCTTTAAAAACTATTAATATAAATAGTTAAATTTAATATATCTTATAATTAAAACTTCTATGATGTATTATTTCAGCAAATTAAAATTTGGAGAAATTTATGAAAATAGTATTATGGTTTTTAATCACGGCACTTATGTTTATTGGGTGTAATTCAAAAGCGACAGATGTTGAAGTGACACCGAAGCTTGTAGTAGGTAAAAGTTTAGCTGATTTAAAACTAGATGATCAACACGAGAAACTATATCTTTTAGATAAAACAACAAAAAAAGTTATTTTTGCTTTTTCAAAAGATGTAGGTCATAAATGTAACACTTTCTTTGAAACAAAAAAAGATTCATATTTAAAAGATAATAACACTATCTTCGTAGCAGATATTAGTGGTGCACCATCTTTAATCAGAAGTATGTTTATTTTACCTGGTCTTAAAGATTTTAAACATCAAGTTCTTATCATAGATGATAAAGTAGTTGCCAATAATTTTAAAGCAAATCAAAATGTTGAAAAAATAGTTGTAGTTACACTAGATAATGGAATCATTAAAAAAATAAACTCATTTGATACTATAGATGGATTAGATAAAGAGATTAAAAAAGATAAATAGTTATTAATATAAATCTTTGTTAATATATTTAAGTGTATAATAATATCATAATAATAATATTAGGGAAAATAATGAGACATTTTTTAACACTTAAAGATTATACCAAAGAAGAGATTTTAGAGATTATTGAGATTGGTTTAGAGATTAAAAAGAATCTTAAAAATAAGGTCTATAAAAAAGAGTTAGATATGCAAACTCTTGGTATGATTTTTGAGAAAAGTTCAACTAGAACTAGAGTTAGTTTTGAGACTGGTATGTTTCAGCTTGGTGGTCATGCACTATTTTTATCAAATCGTGATATTCATCTTGGTCGTGGCGAACCTGTTAAAGATACGGCTCGTGTTATCTCTAGTATGTGTGATATGGTTATGATTAGAACATTTAAACACTCTATGATAGAGGAGTTTGCCTCTTTCTCTAGTGTTCCTGTTATCAATGGTCTTACAGATAGTTACCATCCAGTACAACTTTTAGCTGACTATATGACAATGGTTGAACATAATGTTAGTGATAATATCATAGCTGCTTATGTAGGTGATGGTAACAATATGACAAACTCTTGGATGATGCTATCTGCTAAACTTGGTTTTGATCTTAGAATCGCTACACCAAAAGGTTATGAAGTTGATGGTGATATTTTAGAGGAAGCTTTAAAAATAGCAAAAGAGAGTGGTGCTAAAATCACAGTTACAAATGACCCTAAAGAGGCTATACACGGTGCTACTATCGTTACAACTGATACTTGGGCTTCAATGGGTCAAGAGGATGAAAAAGAGGAACGAATCAAAGCTTTTAAAGGTTTTATGGTAGATGATTTAATGATGTGTTTAGCTAAAAAAGGTGCTAAATTTTTACATTGTCTTCCAGCTTATAGAGGTCAAGAGGTTAGTGAATCTGTACTAGAGGGTCACTCTAAGATAGTTTTTGATGAAGCTGAAAATAGACTTCATGCTCAAAAAGGTCTTATGGTTTGGTTAGATAAACAAAGAGATAAGTAACTAACCACGAGAGTCTTTAAAACTAATTTATCATATATGATATAGTTTTATTACTCTCATTGTTATCAAATAACTTAGCTGTTATGTTTCTTTCACCTGTAGAATCTATAGTTATCGTAACGGTGTCATCATCATTTACTACGATTATATCATCAGAATTTGAACTATACCAATAGATATTGTGAATAATCTCTTTATTATTTACACCATCACTAAAATTACCTTCAGCTTTTAAAATAAACTCACCTGTTGTATTTATATCTGTCGATACAATATTCCAAGAGTTATTTATATCTGTTAAACCAACTATATGTAGTTGTATCGTATCATTAAACTCACCATAACTTGCTGTTATGTTAGCATCACCAGAGTTTGATACGGGTAGAGATGTTGCATAGTTTTGGTTCATAATCTCATAGTTTGAACTTATCCATTTTACACTATGGGTGGCATCTCCACTTGTTGAATCATTATAAATAGCACTAGCATGTAGTTTTATCTCATCAGTTGAGTAAACATCTGTTGGTTGATCTGTTTTTTCATCAATCGTTAATTTATCTATATCACTTGTTATATTTTGAGTTGTATTATCTCCACAAGCTATAAATAATAAAGCAGTTGTACTTAGCAATAGATTTTTAATAAGTTTCATATTTATCCTTAGTATCTTACATTGAAACCAAAATAGGCTACATTTGTATTTGAATAGTATCTTACTTGTTGTGCGATAGTGTCGATAGCTTCATAAGATATACTTTTATACTCATACCCAACTTCAAAATCAAAACTATCACTCATGGGTATAAACAAACCAGTAGATAGATTAAATGAACCATAGTAAAGTTTATCTTGTGTTTCTCTATTTATATCAAAATAACCAGAACCAAAACCAGCTTTTATAAATGGTAATGCTTTATAGTTAAAATCAAAAGCTTTGATAAGATCAACATTCATACCAAATTTATCACCATCATATTTTGTATTGGCATCACTTGAAAATATTTTAGAGTCATTTTTTATATAATCAAAAGAGATCTCAACAGCATAAGCTTCACGGACACCATAACCAACTTTAATCTTAGCGATAGCACTAGATGTTTTAGCATCAACACCGTTTGTAAAACTCTCATCAACGATTCCAACACTTGAACCTACATAAACCTTAGGATCAGCAAACAAAGAGGTGATAAATATTAGTAATAATGTGATTTTTTTCAATTTTAAAATTTCCCTAAATTAAAGTATTATTAGTGCGATTATATCGAAAAAATTGTTTGTTTCTTAAAATATTAAACTTATTTATTTTAATCCATTTATATAATTAGATTTTTTGCTATAATTGCGAAAAAATTTAAGGACTATTCTTATGGGAATCCCTCAACCGGCATTTTATATCTTCAAATGTGAGCAATCGGCTCCTCCAGGTATGCCAAAACCATCGTGTGTTACACCTCAAACTCAAGATCTTTTTCAGTATTTAGCTCAAAAGCTAATGCAAGAGGGAATTATGGGTACAGTTCAACCAATTCGTACTTCATGTATGAATAGATGTTCTTCAGGTCCAGTTATGTTAATTGAACCGGGTCATACAATGTATACAGCTTTAACTAAAGAGAAGATCGATCGTATCGTTTCTGAACACCTTATCGGTGGTGATGTTGTTGAAGAGTTTGTAATTGATGCAGAACTATGGGATGAGGCTATCTCACCTAAAGAGATGCAAAAACAAATGGGTAGATAGGATAGTTTATGTTAATCGATATGCTCTATAGTAAAATTCATCGTGCTACTGTAACTGATGCTAACTTAAATTATGTTGGTTCTATCACTATTGACGAGGAGCTTTTAGAAGCTGCTAAGATGCGAGTTGGTCAAAAAGTTGAGATTTTAAATGTAAATAATGGTGAGCGTTTTACCACTTATATCATTTTAGGTAAGCGAGGTAAGCGTGATATTTGCTTAAACGGTGCAGCTGCAAGAAAAGTTCATCCGGGTGATAAAGTAATCATAGTAGCTTATGCAACTTATGATGAAAAAGAGCTAGAGAGTTATCAACCAAAAGTTGTTATCTTAGATGATGACAACAACATCGAACTAATCGCGGATAAAATCTAAATTATGTTTAGCAATATGGGCGATATGGCTAAGATGCTTGAGGGGATGCAAGAGAATGCTTCTAAACTTCAAGCAGATTTAGAATCTAAAACTTTTAGTGTAAAAGCTGGTGGTGGTATGGTTGAAGTTAGTATGGATGGTAAGGGTGAAGTTATCGATATAAATATCGATGATTCTCTTATGGAAGATAAAGACTCACTTCAAATCTTACTTATTGGTGCTATGAATGATGCTTATAAAATGGTAAAACAAAATGAGCAAAGTAGTGCTATGGGTATGCTCGGTAATATGGGTGGTATGAATCCTTTCGGAGCGAAATAATTGCTTCGAGTATTATTGTTACTCAGTTTTCTTTTACTAAATCTTTATGCTTGTAAGGGTGGTTATGACTCTTGTAAGCATAAAATCATAGATTCTTCTAGTATAGTTGGCAAAAACATAGAGATTCCTATCTCACAAACCAAAAGATTAATTTTTACACAAAACCCAAAAACTCTACGAAACACTAAAATCATAAAAAAAGATCCTTTTTTATCTTTATACTTAGTAAAAAGTAAAAAGTATTTTAGATACCCTTTTAGATTTAACATAAACTACTCACTCGGTGTAGCATCTGTAAACAAAACAAAAGCAGTTGAGGGAATCGTTACAAAGAAACAGATTGGTCTAAATAATTTCGCTAAATTTAACAATAAAACTTCATACCCTGCTCTTTTACTAACAAGCTGTTGTTCATTAGAGGGAGTTATAACTCCAAAAGGTATAATCGAAAAAAGTTACCTTAGACATTTTTTATACTCAAAAAATAAAAACTATGGTGACATAGGTATAAGGGTTATAAAAAAAGGTAGAAAAGTTATAGTATCTCAAAGCGACCCTTTTATGTTAGAAAATAGATTTAAAAAAGGTGATACTATTTTAGAGTTTGATGGTAAGAAAGTGGTTGCAACATCATCTTTTATGAAAAAGATTCTTTTCTCTAAAGTTGGTCAAAAATATAGAGTTAGAATTAAAAGAGATTCCAAAATCTTAAATCTAAATATTGTTGTAGTAAAAAGATATGGTGGTGGTTTTTTAAGTGACACTTTTTTAGAACAAAAAGGTATCTATTTTGATAAAAATCTATTTGTGACTAAAGTTGAAACTAAAGCTAAACATTATGGTTTAAAAGTTGGAGATCATCTTTTAAGTGCAAATGAGATCCAAGTTAAAAACCAAATGATGTTAAGAAAATATATTGAAAACTTTGAAGATTCAGCATTGCTACTATTTGAACGAAATGGTTTTCAATTCTTTGTTAAAATTTTCAAAAAACCAATAAAACCCAACCATTAAACCAGGGGTTTTTTGAAATTTGTTATCAAACATAAACTTTTTAGCATCATCTATATCTATATAAACAACCTCAATATTCTCCTCCTCTAAACCACCACCATCATTAACTTTCATACTATCATCACACTCAGCATAGTACATAGTTTGTTTAGAACCAGAGATTCCTACACTTGTGTAGTATGTGTGAATCTCTTTGATATTTTTCACATCAACATCATAGCCACACTCCTCTAAAATCTCCTCTTTAGCTATCTGAACATTTGTTGTCTCTTTATCTACGATTCCAGCACATAACTCATAAGTGTAACCATCTACTTTATTTTTGTTCATAACAGGTGGGCGAAACTGTTTAACTGTTATAAGTGCATTTTTATCTTTATGCCATAAAACTATAGAAACACTGTCGTGACTGATAACAGCTTCCCAAGTTTTTTTTTGCTCATTTAGTGTATAGTTTATTAAAACTGGTTTTACAAATTTAGGGTTAATTAACTCGCTAACTAAATCTATGTTTACCATTATTTTTCCACCTTTTGAAAAGTTTTTAAATCAACATAACAACAGTTATCTTTATAACTATCTTTTTTATATCTGATTTTATTTTTTAGATTATACTCCACACTTTTATCATAATCTTTTTTAAGTTTAAGAAAAGCTTTTTTCTTTTTACCTCTAAGTTTTTTAGTGGTAACTTGAACAACTTTTAGTGGGTTTATAGCACGACCCCTTTTTCTTAACTCAAAGTGTAGATGTGGACCAGTTGAACGACCTGTTGTACCAACATAACCTATAACCTGCCCTTTTTTTACATGAACACCACGATGAATCCCTCTACGAAACCCTTTCATATGTGCATATCTCGTCTCATAACCATCAGCATGTCTAATTTTTACAAGGTTACCATAACTTCCTGCTCTAGCTGCATAGATGATTTTACCACTACCAGCTGCTCTGATAGGTGTACCTCTTCTAGCTGCATAATCGATTCCCAAATGTGCTTTCCATTTTTTCAAAACAGGATGAAACCTTCTTTTACTAAAATATGATGAGATTCTTTTATACTTTACAGGAGTAGCAAGTAAAAACCCTTCAACTTCACACCCTTTTTCATCATAATATCTACCATCATCATTTAGATAAATAAAATGTTTTTTACCTCTCATCTCAATCATAGCAACTTTAAGTGTAGGCATAGAGAAAGGTTTACCTAAACGGTATTTTTGGTCATAAATCATAACAAGTTTATCACCAACTCTAAGATCTCTCTTAAAATTTAGTGAATTTCTAAAACTAGAGGTAAAGATTTGAGCCAATTTTTTTGAACCAGTTTGTTTCATAATGTCATAATTTGGTGAGCGAGTTATCTCTAAACTAAACCCTTCAGTTTTTGTACTACTGATGATAGGAATCGCTTCAAATTTATACTCATCTTTATCTTTATATATATGAATCTGTAACTCATCATTTAAAGGTAATAATACTTGTTCAATCTTTCCATCATCACCTCTTAAAATCTGATAATTAACACCTGTTCGCATCTCTTCTGTTAATCTCTGATCATCTTTATCAAGGTTATAATAAAGTTGTTTCGTTGGAAGTTTAATCCGTTCTAAAAATACTAAGTATGTTTCACCGTTTGACCAACGGTAGTTTTTAACTTCAGCACTAAATAATGATGTAACAAATAGTAAAAGTATGAAAAATCGTATCAAGTTTAAATCCTAAAAAAAATAATTGTGAAACTTTAGCTAAAAATGGCTTAGTTAAGATATAATCGCAAAATATTAATATAAAGTAGATAGATGAAGTTTATAATCTTATGTTTAATTTTTGTGTCAGCCCTTATCTCATCAGTTGTTGAATCACCTATACTTAGTGTAGATGCTGATAATAATACCGTTACTATTAAAATAGATAAAATTGATGTAGGTATAAGTGGTTTTATTGTTCATTCACTTTCACCAAAACATAACACAATCTTAAAAAATGTTGTTGTTAAAAGTTTTGACAAAGAAAACCATCTTGCAATTTTAAAAATGAGTGATTATACTTTTTTAAAACATAAAGCATTACCTAAAGGAAAATGGAAAGTTAAAGTTGGTGATAGAGTGATACTAGCTTTTGGTTATTCAAGAGCTATTTTAATAGCACCAACAGAAGAGATTTACCATAAAATAACAACAGCAACAAAAGATATTCAATGGATTCATCCAGATATGTTTGCAACGATTTTATCTTTAAATGGTCATCCAACACCATTAAAAGAAGATTTTGAAGAGTTGAGTTCATCTAGGTCTATTGGCATTTTATTTTTTTATATAAACAAAAAAATGTTTACTTTAGATGCAAAAAGTTTTACGATTTTAAATATATCAGATGCACCATTAGTTCAGAACCAAGATGAGCTTGTTTTACCTTTTTACACAAGAGTTAATGATATAGATTCTAACTGGTGGGGTGCTGGTAGTGGAGATTTGAAAAAGTATGCACCACACTATTATGAGTTGTTAGTTGAATCTAACAAAAAAAATAAAAAGTTATACAATATAATCAAAAATGGTGATGAAAAACTTCACTATTTACTAAAAGAGTTTGAGTTAAAGGATTAAAATATGATAGATATTAAACATATAGAACATTTTACTTCGATAGTTGGCGAGGAAAATATATATAGTGATAAAGCACACTTGATAGCTTACTCTTATGATGCTACAAGGGAGCATTTTGAGCCTGATGCTGTTTTGTTCCCAAAAGATGAAGATGATATTTCAGCGATTTTGAAATATTGTAACAGACATAGAATTGTTATAGTTCCTCGTGGTGCTGGTAGTGGTTTTACTGGTGGTGCATTACCTAGTAGTGGTGGGATTGTTTTAGCTATGGAAAAACATATGAATAAAATCTTAGAGATAGATATTAAAAATATGGTAGCTGTTGTTCAACCGGGGGTTATAAATATGGACTTACAAAGAGCTGTTGAAGAGGTTGGTTTATTTTACCCACCAGATCCAGCTTCCCAAGATTACTCAACTATAGGTGGAAATGTTAGTGAAAATGCTGGTGGTATGAGAGCTGCAAAGTATGGAATCACGAAAGATTATGTGATGGCAACAAGAGCAGTTTTACCAAATGGTGATCTTATAAAAGCTGGTAAAAAAACTATAAAAGATGTAGCTGGTTATAACATAAGTGGGATTCTTATAGCTTCGGAGGGTACTTTAGCAGTTTTAAGTGAGATAACTCTTCGCCTAATTCCAAAACCTAAACTAACCAAAACAGCGATGGGAATCTTTCCAACAGTTCACGATGCTATGGAAGCAGTTTATAAAACAATGGCAAGTGGAATCACACCTGTTGCTATGGAGTTTTTAGATAACTTAACGATTCGTGCAGTTGAAAAAACTTTTAACAAAGGCTTACCTGTTGATGCTGGTGCTTTACTTGTAACTGATGTTGATGGAAATTTAGAGGATGATTTAAACTTTCAACTAACTCAAATCGAAAAAGTTTTTAAAGAGAATGGTTGTAGTGAGTTTAAAATCGCAAAAGATGATAAAGAGGCCAGTGATATCTGGTTTGCTCGTCGTAATGCTTCACCAGCACTAAGTGTTTATGGAAGTAAAAAACTAAATGAAGATGTAACAGTTCCAAGAGCAGTGTTACCAGAACTTTTAGAAAGATTTTATGCGATAGCAAATAAATATAAAGTAAATATACCATGTTTTGGGCATACTGGAGATGGTAATGTTCATACAAATGTTATGGTAGATGGAAAAGACCCAGAACAAGTTAAAATCGCATATAAAGCGATAGAAGAAGTTTTTCAAGCTACTATAGATTTAGGTGGAACATTAAGTGGAGAACACGGAATCGGTTTAGCAAAAGCCCCATATATGCACATGGCTTTTACAGATGAAGAGATGAACCTTTTTAAATCTATAAAAATGGCATTTGACCCTAACAATATTTTAAATCCTGCTAAGATGGGATTGAACTAGATTAATAATAAAGATTGATGTTATCAATCTTTATTTATTTTTAGCTATCATAGTTTGTAGTTTTTCATACTCTTCTTTTGGTAAGTTTACAATATTTTCTTTATCAAGAATTTGAACATCATTTATATTGTTGTTATCATCTCGTAAATATTTCAATACACACTTTCCTCTAGCAAAAACTTCATGTTTAATTATCTCACCATTTTCATTATAAGTTATATTTTCACCATGTAATTTTCCATCATCATAAAGTTTGGTATTTTTGATACTACCATCTGCTTTAGAGATAAAATATTTTGTTTCTATACCCTCTCTTTTATCTTGTTTAAAATGTTCAATCTTCGAGATAACACCTTTAGCAGTAGTATATTTAACCTTTTTAACATCATCTGTTAAATAGATCAACTCTTTAACATAAGCATCTTTAGCATCATAATAATGCTTCGTAACAGAAGTATCACCATCTTGATAAGTTTCAGTTTTTATATTTCTACTTGGGTATTTAGTTATTTTATGATTTTCTTTCATATGAATCCTTATTTGATTGAATTGTATCATAAAGTAAGATGATAGCTTAATAGTTTGTTTCAATAGACTTCTTGCATAACCTATGAAATTGAAAATATTACTCAGAGTGCATTAATTTTTTTAAGAAAAGTGATATGCTAAGAGTGATAGATTCTTTTCACTAGGGTTATGCAAGAAGTCTAATACTATTATTTTCTAAATTTTTAGAGAAATAAATTAAAAATATAGTAAAATCTCAAATAAATTTAACAATAGGAAATAGATATGGCATGGGCAACAGCAAAACATATACTTGTAGATAGTGAAGCAAAATGTAATGAGTTAAAAACTGAGATAGAAAATGGAGCATCTTTTGATGAACTAGCTAAACAACACTCATCTTGTCCATCTGGTGCTAAAGGTGGAGATTTAGGTAAATTTGGACCAGGGCAAATGGTTCCTGAGTTTGATAAAGCTATATTTAGTGGTGATGTTGGGGTAGTTTATGGTCCAGTTCAAACACAATTTGGTTACCACCTAATCGAAATCACTGGTAGAGGTTAGTAAAAAATGGTAAAAGTATCAGCAATCCAGATGAGTATGAGTGAAGATAAAGAATCAAACATAGCAAAAGCTAAAAGATTAGTTATAGAATCAGCTTCAAATGGTGCTAAAATCATACTTTTACCAGAACTTTTTGAGGGGTTATACTTTTGTAAAGATATGGATGAAAAATATTTTTCATGGGCATCACCCCTTAAAAATAACAAACTAATAAAACAGTTTTCAGATTTAGCCAATGAGTTAAATGTGGTTATATTAGTTAGTTATTTTGAAAAAAGTGAGAGTGGCTATTTTAACTCACTTGTTGTTATAGATTCTGATGGTAGTGTTATGGATAACTATCGTAAAACTCACATACCTGATGGTGCTGGTTATGAGGAGAAATTTTACTTTAAAGATGGTAATTCTGGTTTCAAAGTTTACGATACCACTTATGGAAAAATCGGAGTTGGAATCTGTTGGGATCAATGGTTTTGTGAAACAGCAAGAATCTTAACACTTATGGGTGCTGAACTTATCTTCTACCCAACAGCCATCGGTAGTGAACCTGAAATAGAGTTAGATTCTAAAGATCATTGGCAAAGGGTACAGATGGGTCACTCTGCTACAAATACTGTTCCAGTTATAGTTGCTAATCGTATAGGTTTAGAGGTTGGTGAGAGTTGTGAGCTTACTTTTTATGGTTCATCATTTATCACAGACTATACAGGTGCTAAGATAGCTGAAGCATCTCGTGATAAAGAGGAGATTCTTTATGGTGAGTTTGACTTAGAAGAAAACAGTAAACAAAGGGAATATTGGGGTCTTCTTAGAGACAGAAGACCCGATGTTTATAGTTTAATAGATTCTTTTCACTAGGGTTATGTAAGAAGTCTAATATTTTATTCCCGTTACTGTTCTGATTTTTTCCATCATAGGTTGTGCTATATCACTAGCTTTTTTAGCACCTGATTTTAAAATCTCTCTAACTTCATCTTGGTTATTTATATAATAATCTCTTTTTTCTCTATACTCTCTAAAATATTCCCACATAACTTCACCTAAATATATTTTAAAGTGACCGTGACCCTCGCCACCTTTTTTATATCTATCTTGAAGTGCTACAAGGTTTTCACCCTCTAAAAATAGTTTTGCCATATTATAAACATTACAATTTTCATACTCTTTTGGTTCATCCATAGCTACATTTTCAGTGATAATCTTTTTAATAACTTTTAGTTGTTTTTTCTCTTCACCAAATATATTTACAGTGTTACCATACGATTTTGACATCTTTTGCCCATCAATCCCAGGTACTGTTGCTACCTCTTCTTGAACTCTAAACTCTGGTATTTTAAGTATATCACCATAAGCATTGTTAAATTTTATAGCTATATCTCTAGCTATTTCAACATGTTGAATCTGATCTTTTCCAACAGGTATAATATCTGGAGAAAAAAGTAAAATATCAGCAGCCATAAGAACTGGATATGAAAAAAGTGAATGATTTGCTGTTATACCTTTTGCTGTTTTATCTTTATAACTATGCGCTCTCTCTAATAAACCCATAGGTGTAAATGATGATAAAATCCAATATAATTCTAAAACCTCTTTTACATCTGACTGAACCCAAAAAGTTGATTTATTAGGATTGATTCCTAAAGATAAAAAATCTGTTGCTGTTTGCATAGTCAAACTAGCTAGTTTTTCACCACCATTTCCACTACTCATAGCATGATAATTTGCTATAAATGCAAATGTTTCACTATCTTTTTGAGCCTCTACCATCTGTTTTATTGAACCAAAATAGTTACCAATATGTAAATCACCTGAGGGTTGAATACCTGTTAAAACTCTCATATATATTCCTCAATTATTTTTTTGTATTATAGCCAAATGTAAAGTTTGTTTTGTTACTATGGCAAATAATAAGACAAAGAAAGGATTTTAATGTTTACATGGATATTATGGTTTCATATACTCTCTCTCATCTCTTGGTTTGCTGTTTTGTTTTATCTCCCTAGACTTTTTGTTTATCATGTAGAAAATATAGATAATGATGGTTTTGTAAAAGTTATAAAAGTTATGGAATATAAAATATATAAATATATAGGTGTTCCTGCTATGTGGGCTACAGTCTTGAGTGGATCTTACCTTAGTTATGTTGTTGGTTTTAGTGGTAATGGTTGGTTACATACTAAAATCTTTTTTGTAGCTCTTTTAGTTGCTTATTTTTTCTCACTTGGTAAATTTAGAGAAAATTTAAAAGATGATAAATGTGTAAAGAGTGGGAAGTTTTTCCGTTTTTACAACGAAGTACCAACACTACTACTTTTAGTTATAGTAGGTATGGTAGTTTTTAAACCGTTTTAAAAACCACGAATTTATTCGTGGTTATCTAGGTATAACCTCAGCACTTCCGTAACATCTCTCACCATTATCTGCAAGCCAACTAAAATCACCTATCTTAAAATCTGCTAAGATAAACTCATCATGTCCACCAATACCAGGATGTTCTCTTGTTATAATATTTATATCATAAAGATTCATAGCAGTTTTAATAGTTGTAGGTGTTCCCTCGACAAACATTCTACCTGGAATATTAGTAGTTGCTTGGATTATTGGTACACTTCCATCAAAAATATAATTTCCATAAGCATCTTTAGCACTATATAGTATAGTTTTATACCCTTTACACTCATCTGCTTCATATAATGGTTTTACTATCATTGTATAACTACGAAATAGATAGTTACGACCATAACTATTAGCTATGCTAAATATATAAAAAGTGTTATCAGCTTGAGCTTGTTCCTCTATATCTTTTGGAGTAAATTCAGAAAATAGTTGTAGTTTTATACTATTTACTAAAGAACGAAAATCATCTCTTTGATCTTGTGGATATTTTAATGGTTCTTTTATAAAACCTTCAAGATTAGGAGTTTTTATAGCTGTTATAGCGATAAATACCATCATAAGTAGTAAAGCTAATTTTTGAAAAAATCCCCTCTTTAGTATAAACTTTCTTGCATCTGGATTCTCATCTTCAAGTAATTTCAGAGCTTTTCTAACCATAAATGGAGCGAGTGTTAAATGGTAGAGTAATAAACCAGCACTAGAAAATAACATAGTGTAGTAAAAAGGGTTTACAAAAGCATCAACAATCTGATACCGTATCTCATTTTCATCCATAGTTGTAAATACTAAAGTAGACATATAAACCATAACTACCACTAAATATATAGCGATAATTATAGATATAAAAGAGTTATATTTATATGCACCCATAAGTTTAGAGTAGATTTTTTCATCTAAATATTGAAAATTAACATCATTAATTAGATACTTTAATTTTCTTCTATAACTAACAACATAAACTAAAAAAGGTAGTACAAGTAGTATAATCATTGCAATTTTCAATGCTGCTATAAGCATATAAAAAGCAAAGATTACAACCATGGCTGTCGGCATTATACTTACAAACCCACCTAGATTTGGTGCATAACTCTCATAGCTTGATTTTCTACCATCAGTATAAGTTGTGGTAGTTTTGACCCTCTTAAATGCTGATAAATTAGAATCCCATCCCATGATTTATTTCTCACCTCTTTTTTTCGCTTTAAATAAAACAGGTGTTCCACTAAAGTTAAATGCTTCTCTCATTTTATTTGTTAAGTATCTTCTATAAGTAAAGTGAAGACCACTTGGTTTATTCATAATGATAGCTATTTTTGGTGGTCTTGTTTCATACTGAGTTCCATAATAGATTCTTATAACTTGACCACTAACACTTGGTAAAGTATGTCTTCTTAATGCTTTTTCTATAACTTCATTTATTTGTGAAGTTGGGATTCTTTGTGAATAGTTTTCATTTATCTCTAAAATCATATCGTGAAGTTTATCAACTCTTAGGTGTGATTTAGCAGATAATGTGATGATAGGAGCATAAGCTAAAAACTTAAATCTTTCACGAACCTCTTTGATGATTTTATCGTGTTCTTCCCTTTTAGATATATCCCATTTATTTAAAACAATGATAGAAGCTAGTCTGTTACTATCTACAAGCCCAGCTATCTTTTCATCAAGATCCATAAATGGCTCACTTGCATCTAAAACAACAAGTGCCATATTTGAGTTTTCAAGCATCTCTTTAGTTCTCATAAGAGCATATTTTTCAATCCCTAAGATTCTACCACGACGACGGAGACCAGCTGTATCTACAAAAGTGATCTGTTTATCTTTATACTCAACAGTCTCATCAATAGGATCGATAGTTGTTCCAGCAACACTACTTACAACTGAGCGTTCTTCACCTAAAAGAGCATTTAAAAGTGAACTTTTACCAACATTTGTACGACCAATAATTGCGATTTTAATGTGGTTAATATCCTCTTCATCAAACTCTTTGATTCTGTCATTGTTACCAAAGATAGTGTTATCTTCAATGATACCATCCATCTCATCTTCATCCCAGTAAGTAAAACCATCATCATCTTCTTCATCTTGCTCTTCATTGTTATTGAAAAACTCTTCATCACTAACTTCTGGTTCAATCACTTGAATCTCATCTTCAGATTCATCATCCTCTTTGATGATGTCAGAATCTGGAATTTTAGAAGCTATCCAGTCTAAAAGTTCAACTGTATTACGGTTATGAGCAACAGAGATTCCAAAAATGGCATCTGTTCCAAACTCATAATATTCCCAAAGTTTCTCTTTCATTTTGTCATTATCTATCTTATTTACAACTAAAGCCATATCTTTACCCATAGCTTGAAGTTCATAAAATAGTTTTTTATCTTCCTCTTCAGGTAAACCTTTTCCATCAACCATAAATAAAATGATATCAGCTTTATAAGCAGCTTTTAGTGACATCTCTTTTATCTTATCAAAAAGTTCACACCCTTTATCTAATCCACCTGTATCTAAAAGTTGAACCTCTTTGTTAATAATAATTGCAGTTTTTCTTTTAACATCTCTAGTTGTTCCAGCGATGTCAGATGTGATAGCATCTCTTTTTTTAATGAGACGGTTAAATAGTGAACTTTTCCCAACATTTGGGCGACCAATAATGGCGATTTTTTTCATGATAATACCTATATAATTAATAATTATCTAATTATATCTAAATAAGGGGAGATTTATAAAAGAGTTTTATTTGAAGATTTAATTCTCTCAAAAAGAGAGAAGTTTATTTAGCAACTACCCAAACATAAAAAATGTCTGTTCTTGGATCTCTCCATTTTGCTTTTATTTCTGAACTAACTTGTGCATCTGTATTTACATAAGTTTTATTTGTATTTGTTGAAGTGTAACCTATGCCACTCTCTTTTTGAGTAGAGTATGAACTAGATGTTACATTTGCTCTTTTTTGTTTAGCAAGTTCTGTTAATGCACGATCTAATGCTAACTCTTCTTGAGCAGAACGACCTTTCATATGTATACCACAACTACCAACAGCACCACCCATAGAGTTATCTATCCAATCTGGCTTTTCAAACTTTGAGTGACTAGGTTTAGCCTGAGTGCCATTGCACCCAGTTAAAACCAACCCAATTAAAATAATTGTGCTATAAAATATATTCATTAGTCAGTTGGAAATTCTTTATCTAAAGAATCTAAAGCTTGTTTAGATTGAAATTGTTGCCATAAAGCTTGGTCATTACCCATACTTGTTTTTAGAGTATTTTTAACAGTATCTTTAACCTCTTTATTTACAGCATCATCAGAAACAGCAACTAAAACATAAAGTTTTCCATCTTTACTTCTAAAGCTTTTAACTTTTTTTGATCCTCTTAAATCTAATTTAGCAGTTTGCTTTGTAACAGCAGTTGTAACAGCATCCATAGTTTCTGCATCACCACCACCAGTTGAACGCATAAAATCTTCCATCTTAGCTTTAACTTTAGTATTTACTTGGTAAGCTAATTTAGCACGAGCTCTACTCATAGCTTGTGCTTCTCTCATAGAAGCATTTTTAGAACTACCAATACCAACAGCAGCATAAGAAGCACCTTCAATAGCTGAAGTACATACCCATTCTGGAGCTAATGCACCAGCATCATCTCTACATCTTTCATCTAATGTTTCTTCAGCTGGAGTTGGTGCAGAACCACCACATCCTGATATAGTTAAAGCCACTAAACCTGCTAGTGCCATTGTTGTAATTGATTTGATCATTTTGATCTCCTTCATTTAATTATTATAAAAATTATACTTACATAATCTTAAATAATATTTATTAATTGAAATTTCAATATAATAGCATTAAAAAAATCTAAAGAGGCTAAATTTTGAACTATTACTATTCATACGAACATTTTAAAAAAGATACAAATTTATTGATAAAAAAATCTAAAGAGTTTAAACCAGAAGTTATCATAGGAATAGCAAGAGGTGGTCTAACACTATCTCATGCTATGGCAGAGGGGATGGAGATTCGTAAAATTGAAACAATCAGAACAGAACTTTATGATAAGAGTTGTAAAAGAGATGAGATTAGTATATTTGGTGAGTGTAATCTAGCATCTATAAGTAGAGTTTTAGTCGTAGATGACATTTCAGATAGTGGCGACACACTAAAAGCGATAATGAACCACCTAGAATCAAACTTCAAAAATATAGAGTTTAAATCAGCCACACTTTACTATAAAAAAACATCATGTTATCAACCCCATTATTGGATAAACGAAGCTACTGAGTGGATAGATTTTTTTTGGGAGAGGGATTTTGGTTGAATTATTATATCAGATTTTAAATAAAGAAAATGAACTTTTTTAAAGGTTTTTAATTAAGATATTGTAACACAAAAGAGGTTTATTATAAATCAAACTTTTTGATAAATTAAATTATTGTATAATAATTCACTCTCCAAAATCAGTATCATAAATATAAGAACTTATCTCTTCTAAGGTAGTAAACTCAAATCCAAGTTCTGGCATTAGTCCGTGTTTATCTATCGAATCTAACATTATTGAGGTTTCTTTTTTTGGTTTTACTACCCATTTTGACATATTTTCTACAAAATCTTTTTTTGTAGAAAATGCTCTTAGGTAGTTCTCTTTAACTATCTTCATAGATGGAGCAGAAACTGTTTTAGTTTCATAGTGACAAGTGGTGCAGTTTCCATTGAAGATTAAACCTCTCATATCTGTTGCATTTAGTGAAGATATAAAAAGTATAATAAAATGGATGGTTCTCATAACTATTTTCTAGCCTCTTTTATCATCTCGTAAGCTTGATTTATCTCTTGTGTTTTCGCTGTTGCTTCTTTCATGTAAGCTTCATCTTTACCTTGTGATTTTATGATGTCTGGATGGTATTTACGAACTAACTTTCTATATGCTTTTTTGATTACACTCATATCATCATCTTTATTTACACCTAAAATTTTATAAGCATCATCTATATTTGCTTTTGGTGTTATGTTGTTCATCATCTTTTCAAACTGATCAAATATAGCATGATAAGCATCTGGGTCAAATTCAAATGCTTGTGCTATAGTTTGTAAAATCTCATCTTCAGAATCACTAACTTCACCATCAATAAAAGCTAACTGAATTAAAAAACCTATAAATTGTTGTTGTTTTGCTTTCTCTCTTTTAGTTGCATCACCTAGTTTTGTAGCTATAGATTCTAGATTGCTAAAATCATCTTTTTGCTCATTAAAAATCTCTTTTAAAATATTTTTTGTTTTTTCTGGCTCTGGAAAAACAGCAGATATATCATCAAACATAATTCCTATTAGTTGAGCTTCAAGTGCATCAACTTTACCATCAGCCTTTGCAACTTTAGCAACAAGTGCTACAAAAAGACCTAAATCACTTTTTTCTATAGCCTCTTTTGAAACTGAAAAGTTTTTAAATGCCTCTTTTGAATACTCAGTATATCTACCATAACTTTTAAAAATATAGTAAAAAACAGCACCTAAAAGTGCAAATACAATTATATTTCCCATAAATAATCCTTGATTAAAATTAATCTAATTGTACTCTATAAAGATGAATGGGTATAATTCGTTAATAATAAATACCTAGGAGATGATGTGTCAAATATTGGTATATTCAAAGAGTTAAACAAAGGTGTAAAGTATATGCTTATCGCATCTTTTACATTTGCTATAATGGGTGCTTTTGCCAAACTTTCAAGTGAATATATGAGTTCATTAGAGGTTGTTTTTTTTAGAAATATAGCTGGTGTTTTTCTGATTGGAATCGCTATTTTAAAAAACCCTATGGTGCAAAAAGGTGGTAAACCTTGGCTTCTTTTCTTCCGTGGTTTTATGGGGTTTAGTGCTTTACTAGCATTTTTTTATAATATTGCCCATATCTCACTTGGTGATGCTATGACATTTTCAAAAACATCGCCTATTTTTACAGCTATTTTTGCTTGGATGTTTCTAAAAGAAAATTTATCAAAAAAAGCTTGGGGTGCTATTGCTGTAGGGTTTATCGGTATCTTACTTATCACTCAGCCTAGTGGAATCGGTTTTACTAAGTATGATCTACTCGGTATATTTAGTGGTATTGGAGCAGCATTAGCCTACACATCTATAAGAGAACTAAGAAACTACTATGACACTAGAGCGATAGTTTTATCATTTATGGGTGTTGGAACTATTATGCCGATTTTATTATTTATAATCTCACCATATTTAGATGTTAAAGAGTTTGATTTTATACTTGGTGAGTTTGTTATGCCTCAAGGTGTTGTTTGGTTTTATGTGCTAGGGATGGGAGTATTTGCAACAATTTCACAACTTTTAATGACCAAAGCTTATGGTGAAACAAAGGCTGGAATCGTGGGTGCTGTTAGTTATTCAAACATAGTTTTTTCTATAATAGTAGGGATGTTACTTGGTGATTCATTTCCAGATATAGTAACCATAAGTGGAATCATTTTAATCATCGTAGCTGGAATAGTTGTCGTAAAAGGAAAATAATTTTAAGTAAAGCATTTTATCAAGACAAACAAGATAAAATCCTTTTATGATAAATAGAATCCCTACTAAAAAAATATATGTTGGTAAAGTAGCTGTTGGTGGTGATGCACCTATTAGTACACAATCTATGACTTACACAAATACTCGTGATGTTGTCTCAACTGTTGAACAGATAAAAAGACTACATTTTGCTGGTTGTGACATAGTTCGTTGTGCTGTTGTTGATGAAGATGATGCTAATGCTTTAAAATATATAAAAGAGCAGATAGAACTTCCACTTATTGCAGATATACATTTTAACCATAAACTAGCACTTATAGCTTCTGAAGTTGTTGATTGTATCAGAATCAATCCAGGTAATATTGGCTCAAAACAAAAAGTTGCTGAAGTTGTAAAAGCTTGTCAAGAGAGAAGTATACCTATACGAATCGGTGTAAATGCTGGAAGTTTAGAAAAAGAGTTTTTAAACAAATATGGTCAAACTGCTGAGGGGATGGTAGCATCTGCTGAGTACAACATCAAATATCTTGAAGATTTAGGGTTTGATGATATTAAAATCTCACTAAAAGCCTCTGATGTTCAAAGAACAGTAGATTCATACAGAATGTTACGCCCTAAAAACAACTACCCTTTCCACCTAGGTGTAACAGAAGCTGGAACACTTTTTCATGCGACAGTCAAAAGTTCTATAGGTTTAGGTGCTTTACTCCTTGATGGAATCGGAGATACTATGAGAGTAAGTATAACTGGTGAACTAGAAGAGGAGATAAATGTAGCAAGAGCGATTTTAAAAGATTCTGGAGCAATGCCAGATGGTTTAAACATCATATCTTGCCCAACTTGTGGAAGAATCGAAGCAGATTTAGTTAGTGCCGTCGCAGAGATAGAAAAAAGAACAGCACACATAAAAACACCATTAAATGTTTCAGTAATGGGTTGTGTAGTAAATGCAATAGGTGAAGCAGCTCATGCTGATGTAGCTATAGCTTATGGAAAAGGTAAAGGTCTCATCATGGTTAAAGGTGAAGTTGTTGCAAACCTTAACGAAGATCAATTAGTAGATAGATTTGTTAGTGAAGTTGAAGCTATGGCTGAAAAAGCTGAATAATAAATTTAGTTAGGATTTATGATGTTAGAAAATATAGAGATAGTTGATTATAAATGTTTTAAAGATTTTAAGCTTGATGGACTAAGTCAAATTAATATTATTAGTGGTGGTAATAATGTTGGAAAAACTGCTTTGTTGGAAGCCTTATTTATTGAAAGAATTGCTGTAGAGTTTATCTCTACAGAAAAATTTATTGATTATACTATGAGTGTAATATCTGCTAATCGTGATATAGAAAAAAGTGATTTTTATAACTATTTAACTACCATAAATTATTTTGCGACATCAAATAGTGCTGATATTATACTAAAATCGAAAATTAAAAGAGAGTTGAATGAATTAGAGATCAGTAAATTAGAAAAAAAGAACAGAGCCTATACTGACTTCATCATTTGCAAGATAAATGATAACTTAAAAGTTTATCCGGTAGATAATATAATAAAGGTAGATGATTCTGTAAATTATATAAATTCATCAAAACCAACCACTAAAATACTTACTAAATTATACTCATATATACAAAATAAAAATATTCAACCTATACTATTAGATTATCTAAAAATATTAGATAAAAATATATCCAGAGTAGAACCACAATTATTAAATAATCAAATACAACTAAGAATAGAATTTGAGACCCTAAAAGAATCTTTTGTTATTTCAGAACTCGGAGAAGGGTTAAGTAGATATATGGAAATACTTATAGGAATATTGGGTAATTTTAATGGTACTGTTTTTATAGATGAGATAGAAAATGGCATACATTATTCTAAACTAAAAGATATAGCTAAAGCTATTATAGAGATAGTTCAAAAAGAAAATATCCAACTTTTTATAACTACCCATGACAAAGAAACTATTGAAGCTTTTAGTGAAGCTTGTGAAGAGCTTGATTTTAAAGATATAAGTTCAATTGAACTCTATAAAGACAAAGAAAATATAATTCAATCCGTAGTAAGAAACTTTGAACAATTTATAGCTACTGTTGATGCTGGTATGGATATACGATGAGATATTTATTGGTTGAGGGTATTACAGATGTAATGTTCATAAAATATGTCTGTTTTAAAAATAATATTATTTACAACTTTAATGATTTTAAAAAAGTGTATGCTTATACAATGTACTCACAAAAAGGTGAGAATCTACATAAGCCACAAGATTCATTTATGTATAAAAAAGATAGTCAATTTGTAGATACAAAATTATGGCATTTAGAAAAAGATGAATTTCAACCAATCATAAACTTTATACTAGAAGTTTTTAAAAATAATTAATTTTTTTTAAGTTAGCTTCTTTTCTTTTTTCGCCCCAAAGTTTATAAAGTTCAGTTTTATTAACTTTATATTTTAAGCTACTTCCTCCTCTAAAATCTTTTTTATTATACTTTATACCAGATCCTTTTAGTTTAGAATCTTCTATCTTTGCATACTCAAAATTCTTGTTTTTTTCACTGTATTTTAGTATATCACCATCTTTAGTTTCTACCCAATTTAAAAACTCATCACCTTGTGCTTTAGCTGTAAAAACAGTTCCATCTGATTGTTGAAATTCTCTTACTATACTAAAAGCTGGTGCTGAAAACAAAAACTCAAATGTCAATAAAAGAGATAATAAAAACTTCATAAATATCCTTAGTTTATATTTAAGGTCATAATAGAACCTGTTTGAGATATATCTGTTACTTTCGTTCCAAATGCAGTCATATTTGGTGAGTAAAAAAGTGCTGTTTCACCACCATTTGTATTATCATCTATACCTGTATCTCTAGCCTCTACTAAATCTACACCTTTATCATTGGTATAAGAGTTTACATCATTATAAGCAAAATTTTCATATGTTAATCTATTTTGATTTATATGCCAAATCACAACTCCACCATCAAAATTTCCTGCTAAAGAGTATAAACCTTTATCATAACCACTATTGTTTCTATTTTCCAAAAGATAATAATGGTTTGCACTTATAGGTATTTTAACAACATTATACTCATCTGATGATGTTTCATAAAGTGAAATAAAACCTAAATCTTCAACTGGTGTAACCCAACCTGTAAAAACTTTACTCCAAGCTGTGAAATGTGTTGGTGTATTTCCAGCAGGTTCATAACCATTTTGAACAGCCCAAGATCCAGAACCCATAAGCCCAAAATAACCTATACCACCTGTAGTATTTGTTGTGTTATACAAGTCTGGAAGTGAAAATGCTGAGTGTGCAAGTTCGTGAGCTATGATTCCTATAGTAGCATCTATCGGTCTTCTTATATTGTGCTTTTCACCAAACAAAGCATAATTACCTTGATCTTCACACCCCATAATAGTTACACTATCAAGAATAGGTGTATATGAGGATGATACACAATACTCATGAGCCCAAATTCCATCTCTTACATGTCTACCCTCATAAGAATCTTCATAACCAGCTATAATAAATGTTAATATCAACTCATTTGGTGTGATATGACCATTGCCATCAACATCATAATTTGAAAAATCAACATCATTATCAATTAACATCAAAGAATCTTTCAAATCTGGATAAACTTTTTGATCAAAATCAGCACTATTTATATCAGCATCTGGATGATCTCTATCTAGTTTAACTGAAACAACTCCATCATTTATGTCGCCATTTGTTTCTTTTGCTTTTTCAAATTGAAAATTACCACTACTAACTTCTAAATAATAACTGTTTAGTTGATGCTCATTTTTACCAAAAAGTTTATCACTCCAAACAGAAGGGTTTGATTTAATTTGGATATTGTTATAGCTAACTAAAACAACTAACATAGGTATAGATTTTTCTCTATGTGCTACTTTCATCACATCTGTATTTATGACTGTATCGTTTGGTATGGAAGATATATATTCATCATTTGTAAATTCATCACCAACTACAACTGTTTGATTTATAACTGTTGGTTCATCTGTTTCAACATTAGTATATGTGGAAGAGGTTTTAGTAGAGTTACAACCACTAAACAATAAAAACACTAAAAACAGATAAAATCTCATTTTAAAATCCTACTCAACACTTATTTTAAATATCTAAAAGTCTATTATACTCTTAGATTTATTAACAAAGTAATTTAGATAAAATAATGATATAATTCATAAAGTCTTTAATATTAATAAAAGAGAGAAACATTGCAAGACAACCTATATAACCTCGCCTTTGAACGATCAATCTTAAGTTCTATAGTTTTTGAACCAAGTCAATTTGATGAACTAAGTGTTGCACTTAAAGAGGATGATTTTTATCTTCCTGCTCATCAAGATATATTTAAAGTGATGTTACTTTTACTTCAAAAAGATCAACCGATAGATGAAGAGTTTATAAAAAAAGAGCTTATCAAAATGAAAAAATTTGATGAGCAGATTATGCTTGAGATTCTATCAGCAAACCCTATATCAAATACTAAAGCTTATCTTGATGAGATAAAAGATAAATCTCTAAAAAGACATCTTTTAACACTTACAACTGAGATAAAAAGGGTAACAGTTGAAGAGGAACTTCCATCTTCTGAGGTTATAGATATAGTTGAAAAAAAACTATATGAGATAACACAAGAGAACCAAACAAGCGACTTTAAAGATTCACCAAAAATGACATATGACACAATGGAGTATATCAAAGAGATGAAAGCTCGTGGTAACTCTGTCTTAGTTGGTGTAGATACAGGTTTTGCTGAACTTAACAAAATGACCACTGGTTTTGGTAAAGGTGATTTAGTGATAATCGCTGCGAGACCTGCGATGGGCAAAACCAGTTTTGTGTTAAATACTGTTAATTCTCTCATAAACCAAGGCAAAGGTGTAGCTTTTTTCTCACTAGAGATGCCTGCTGAACAGCTTATGCTTAGACTTTTATCGATTCAAACTTCGATTCCTCTTCAAAAACTTCGTGTTGGTGATATGAATGATGATCAGTGGAGTTCATTAAACGGTGCGATAGATAATATGAACAATGCTAAACTTTTTGTAGATGACCAAGGTAGTATCAACATAAATCAACTTCGTTCTAAACTTAGAAAACTAAAGAATCAACATCCAGAGATTGAGATAGCTGTTATAGATTATTTACAAATTATGCAAGGTGTTGGGAAACAAGATAGACACCTTCAAGTATCTGAAATATCTCGTGGGCTTAAGATGTTGGCTCGTGAGTTGGAGATGCCTATCGTAGCACTCTCTCAACTAAATCGTGGGCTAGAGAGCAGAAACGATAAGCGACCTATGCTTAGTGATATTCGTGAATCTGGTTCTATTGAGCAAGATGCTGATATTATTCTTTTTGTGTATCGTGATGATGTTTACCTTTACAAAGAGGAAAAAGAGCGAGAAAAAGCTGCTAAAGCTGAGGGTAAAGAGTTTGTATCTGAGTATGTTGAAAAAGAGGAGGAGGATGCTGAGATTATTATAGGGAAACAGAGAAATGGTCCCACTGGTCATGTTAAACTTGTTTTTCAAAAGAAACTTACTAGGTTTGTTGATGCTCCAAAGTTTGAAGCTGGAATCGAAACTGTTTATGAAAATGTAGATACATCTTCAGCTACGATGGATGTCGGGACACCTAACATAGATATACCTGTTTTATAAGATATGCTACTAGAAAAGCTATCTCTTTTTACTTCAAAAAGGGATTTTTTTCTATTTTTATTTACCATCTTTTTTATACTAAGCTACTCTTTACTCATAGAGTACCACAACTATAAAACTTTCACAAGGTTTGATTCAAACCTTGTAGATGCTACAATCATAAAACAGTACAAAAAAACAAAATTCACAAAAAAAGGTACGAAAAGAACCTACCAAATTTTGAAACTAAAGAGTGATTTGGGATTTAGTTTTTATACCATAACTAAAAACTCATTTCCTAAAAATATAGGTAAAAAAGTGAAACTTGAGGTTTGGGCTGGAGATATATCTTTTTACAACTACTTAACAAACTTTTTTGCTTATAGTAAAGTTTTATCTATCGATAAGGATGTAACATTAAAACAAAAACTAAATAATTTCATCGAATCTACACATCAAGATAAAAACATATCAAATATCTACCAAGCACTCTACACAGCCACACCACTAAACAAACAACTACAAACTAAATTTTCAACACTTGGAATCTCCCACCTCTTAGCGATAAGTGGATTCCATCTCGGTGTACTTAGCTTTTTACTATTTTTCTTACTAAAACAACCATACAATTTTTTTCAAAATAGATACTTTCCATATAGAAGTTCAAAAGTTGATATGTTTATGATAGTCTCATCTTTACTACTTTTATATCTACTATTTTTAGATTCACCAGCTTCACTTTTAAGAGCTTTTTCTATGCTTATCATAGGGTTTATACTTTATGATAGAGGTTTTAAAATCATCTCTATACAAACACTTTTTTTAACAACTGTTTTACTTTTAGCTTTTTTCCCTAAACTAATATTTTCATTAGGTTTTTGGCTATCTATATCTGGAGTGTTTTATATATTTTTATTTTTCATACATTTTAAAAATCTAAATAAAATATGGCAGTTCATACTAATCCCAATCTGGGTTTATCTGATGATGCTACCCTACTCTTTAGTGATTTTTAAAACCTTTAGTATCTACCACCCATTATCTATAATCTTCACCACACTTTTTACACTCTTTTACCCACTAAGCATATTTTTTCATATAGTTGGTTTAGGAGACATTTTCGATTCCCTTTTAAAGATTCTAATCAACCTAGGAGATAACCCCATAAAGATAAATATATCTAAAAAGTACCTTTTAATCTATATGGTTTTGTCATTACTATCTATTTGGAAAAAAGGTTTTTTATATCTTTTACTTTGTTTTAGCTTCTCTTTTTTGATATATTCTTTTAAATATTTCATGTAAATAATACAGCTTTATATTTAAGAATAAATCTGATAGAATCTAACTATGAGTAAATCTAAAAACTATACAAAAATAATTGAAGAAAAATTTATAGTTCCATTAAATAAAGGTGGTGGTATTATAAAATTTGAAGCTTGGGAATATGAAGATGATATTGTAAAATATAATATGGTTTATATAAATAAACATATATTTCCAAATGATAATGGTAAGGTTGTTGGTTATGACAATAGCCATAACTTTCATCATAAGCATTACTTTGGAGAGATATTTGAACTAGATGATTTTATAAATTATCAACAGTTAGTAGAAAGATTTAAAAATGATATTAAGGAGTTTATAAAATGGTAACAATTCAAAATGGTTCAATAGATGATTTTTTTGATAGTGCTTTACAAACAGCAAAACAGATAGATGAAAAAATAGCTATAACTCCAAAACATACAATTTGGATGGAAACAGAAGATCTATTCAATATCTTAAAACCACAAAGAACTAAGTTAATACAGTATCTTAAAAATAAAACAAAAGTAAACTATAGTGTTATTTTAGAGGAACTAAAAAAATCACCGTCAAGCTTAAATAAAGATTTGGAACTTTTATCTAAATATCAACTAATCAACATCTTAAAAGAACCAAATAGTGGACATGGTATAAAAAAAATAATTCAACCATTATATGCTAATGAACAATTAGAATTTAAAGCAACTGTTTAAAAAGAGATACTAATTTTTAACTTTAGCTTCTCTTTTTTGATACACTCTATTTATCAAATAACATAACTTTAGACCATATATGAAGATAATCCAAGAAACATATATCCATAAAAATAAAAACATTAAAATCGCAAAAGAACCGTACATTGTTGTGTATGATTTATTATAAATAACATAGTAGATAAAAGCATTTTTTGAGAGACTAAAAACTACTGAAACTATAAATGAACTTATGATAGAAGCATTTGGATTGATTTTAGTGTTTGGTCCTATCTGAAATATAAGAAAAAATAATCCCCAAATTATCACATAAGGGACTAATGGCAATATATCTATACTTGATGTTATATCATTACTTTTTATAGCTGTTGCTAATGATGCTGTTATATAAAAAGAGATTCCAAGAGCGATGGGTGTGAGTGTTAGCATTGTCCAGTATGTTGTTATAGATTCCCAAAGTGTTCTAGCTTTTACATGAAAGATTTTGTTTGCTATATACTCAAAGTTTTTAAAAAAAAGTAAAGAAGCGATAAGAATCATACTAAGCCCGATAACCCCTATCTTAGCCGAGTTTAGTAAAAAACCATCTATATACCCCATAATAGCTTCAGAATTTACAGGCATAAGGTTAGAAAATATAAAAGTTTTAATACTCTCATAGTAGTTTGAAAAAGATGGTAAAGATGTCAAAAGTGTAAGCATAATAATAAGCAAAGGGATAATGGTAAAAATAGTATAAAAACTAAGACTAGCAGCAAATAGTGTTAATTCTTTATCCATAAAAGTAGATATGAAAAATTTTGAATGTGTAAATAATTTTAGTAGTTTTCTTTTTTGAATCATATAGTAACCATCATTTTTTTGTTTGATTCTATCTTCTTTTTATTAATTAGACAACAGAAATTAAATTATATTTTTGAACTATTGACAAGTAAATTTATATTGATTATAATTGATTTATGGATAAAGATACAATTATAAAAGATTTACACTATTTTAATGAGAAATACAAAAATGCAGGTTTTATGCTTGTTAGTTTATTTGGTTCTTATGCGAAAGGAACAGCTGATTTTTTTAGTGATATAGACTTAACATATAAAATCAATCATAACATTTTTTATAAAGATGATGCCTTCGCAAAATTAGAAAAGATACAAGAGATAAAAAAAGAACTTGAAAAAAAATTTCATAAACATATAGATTTGATACCTGTAAATACTAAAAATCACCTTATTCAAGAATCATTAAAAAAAGAGCAAATATTTATATGAAAAATAGTTTAAAACTTAAAATTTCCCAACTTCTCATACTCTTCAAGTTTTGATATAACTTTATCTATAAAATCGTTTGGAGCATACTTTAAAAGTTCACTAAATTTTTCTAGCTTCTCATTTGTAGTTTGAGAACTCATAATAATCTGACCAAAATTCAGATTCACATTGTTTTGAATTTTAGAGTTAATAAAACCACTAAAATACTCCAACTCATCTTTAGGAGCATTTTGTAAAAAATACTTAAAACATCTCTTTCTAGTTTTTGATGTGGAATCAAAAAGTTCTTGTTCTGTTATGTCTAGAACTTCGGCTATATATGGAATCAAATTTGGATTAATAACTGTTTTACCACTCAAATAAAAATATACAATTTTTTCACTTATAATCTCACCTGTTCGACTTGACTTAGGTTCAAGAGAAACTAATTTTTTTGCAAAAACTTTTTTAGTAAGTTCTTTTTCTTTCAATATTAGATTAATTCGCTCATATAATTCCATAAAACACCTTTTACAAGATTTTATAGGAATTAACTCTTATATTATAAGTATTAAAGTGTTACTAAATCTTATAATATTAGAATACAAATATATGACTAAATTTATTAGTCTATAAAAATTAAAGGAGTAATCTTATGAAAGTTAAGATACAAAAAAGTAAAAATATACTTATTAAAAGTGCTATTGGTGTTATAGGTTTAACTATGTTCGTAGGTTGTATGGGTATGAACCAGCCAACTAATGAAAGTAATACTTATAATGATAGTTTAGTAAATTCAACTGTAAAAACAGTAGTAAATAAAATAATGGATAGTGGAGTATTAACTACAAATTCTGCTGATGCTAAAATTAAAGAGATTGTATCTGAACAATGTGATAAAGCAACATATAAATTAGATTTGAATATGATATCTTCAAATGTAGTTTCATTTGGCTGTGTTAAATATGCTGTACCAGAAATAAAAAAAGCTTTAAAAGAGCAATTAAGTAAATAATTTTTACCCATTCCACCCTCTCCCTAGGTGGAATAGATACAACTATCTAACCTACTATAAAACAAAAAATATACAAAGAAAGCTTATACTAAAGACAAAAAGAAACTATCTTAAATAAGTTAAGAATAAAATCAATCAAATTATAAATAATGTTTTTTATATTAATTCAAACAAAATTTATACTATTTTAGATAAAGTGTTATAAATTAACTATTAAAGGTTTTAAAATGAGATTATTCACTACATTACTATTAAGTACAACTTTTTTATTAGCATCAGTAGATATAAATACAGCAACAGCTAAAGAGTTTTCTACTCTAAAAGGTATCGGTTCTAAAAAAGCAGAGGTTATTGTTAAATATAGAGATTCTATAAAATGTTTCAAATCAGTAGATGAACTTGTAAAAGTAAAGGGAATCGGTAAAGCAACTTTATCTAAAAACAAAGATAATTTAACAGCGAGTAAGTGTAAAAAATAGTATATTTTCAAAAAGAAAATAATAGTAAAATAGAAAATATTTTAAAAACTAAGGAGATAAACTGATGACTGTAACTATAGATATAAAAGATAGTGTAGCAGATAAAATACTCTACTTTTTAGAAAATTTTAAAAATGATGTGAAAATCTTAAAAAAAGAGAGTGATTTTTTAGTAGATATGAAAAAATCTCAAAATGATTTAGATAATGGTGATGTTATAGAGATAGTAGATGTTGATAACTACATAAGTAAACTTAAAAATGAAATTATATAGAACTAAATATTTTCAAAAGATAGAAAAAAAGTTTTTTAAAAAACACCAAAATTTACTACAAAAGTATGGAACAGTTTTAAAGCTACTTCAAGAAAATCCTTTTGAGAACTCTTTAAAAACTCATAAGTTAAAAGGTGATTTAGCTGAGTATTATGCTTGTTCTTTAAACTATGAGTTTAGGATTATACTGACTATAAAAATTGTAGATGATGAAGTTTATTTGGTAAATATTGGCTCTCATAATGATGTTTACTAATGAGTGAATTATAAACAATGTTTTTTGAAAAGATATATTTTTAAAACTTATTTTTTAGTTTTTTATATTAATTCAAACAAAATTTATACTATTTTAGATAAAGTGTTATAAATTAGCTATTAAAGGTTTTAAAATGAAATTATTAACTACACTATTATTAAGTACAACTTTTTTATTAGCATCAGTAGATATAAATACAGCAACAGCTAAAGAGTTTTCTACTCTAAAAGGTATCGGTTCTAAAAAAGCAGAGGTTATTGTTAAATATAGAGATTCTATAAAATGTTTCAAATCAGTAGATGAACTTGTAAAAGTAAAGGGAATCGGTAAAGCAACTTTATCTAAAAACAAAGATAATTTAACAGCGAGTAAGTGTAAAAGATAGAAAAAAAGTTTTTTAGGAGCATGTGATTTTTTATACTTTTATTTAGACTTGCTAAAATTCTTTATATTTGAAATCAACTGAGACTACATCAAACTGATCATCATATCCTAATAGTATTTTTAAGTCATGAAGAGATTTATTTACATCAGAACGAGTCATCTTCTTTTTATGATACTTAGGATTAGATTTAATGCTTTCCCCAATTCTTCTATGATGACATATATCATTACGAGCATTTCTTACTATTGAGAATAAACATTTTACTAAATCTTTATTATGATACTTTATTTGACCATTTTTTGTTAAAATTTTATCAGAATTAAGTTTTGATTGAAAAACATTCCCAAACCTTGAACCATTGAGATATACAAGTTCAAGAGTTCCAAATGATATACTATTGAGTGCCTTTGATGGTTTATCAATTTTTACCATCGTAGTAGTTTGAAATTCTGATAAATCTTTCATTATTTGACTATGATGCCAACTACTACCATATTTAGCAATCATTTTATGATTTATATAAGTTCTTAAAAATGCCTCAAATTGACTAATTTAAATATACATAAAATAATATTGATTTGTGATTTTATTAACTTCATTTATATACTGAATCAAATTATACTTTTCATTTTTAGGTAAAATTGTTTTGTTATACATAAGAGCATTTACAGCATCTTCAAGTATAAACTTCTCTTTTTGTGTCACCAAAGAGAGTGCTATCTTTTTTTGATTATCATCATTTGGTATGATGTTATTTTTCAGTAAAATATTATTATAGTGTTTATTAAACATTTAGCATACCTATTGTATAATTCTTTTAACTCCTCAAAGGGTGTCGAATCGTTCAAGATATTTGGCTGTATCAACTTTAAGTTGAAACTCTTTGAGATTATTCTTTTTCTATAACCCATTACCCCACATATGCATCTTTTTAGCCATGATGAGATCATAATCTGCTAAAACATCTATATCATTTGATGCTCTAAATTCAAACTCTTCTAGTAAGGTTTTTATAGCTTCTATATCCATAGTACCTTTTTTCTCCATGATGATTATATCTGCTGTATTTGCTAATGTTGTGTAGGCTATTTTAAGTATCATTTTCTGATTTTCATGTTTATGAAAAATATCTTTTAAAACAACTATATCATGGTTTCTTGGTAAAGCACGAAAAGGTTGTTTAAAATTTTTAATATGTTGAATTTTTATATTTTTGAATCTATCTTCTAAATTCAAATCATTTTCATTGTATACAACTAAACCTAACTCACCATCAACCTTAGATAATATACTATTTAAAGAATCGGTAATCTCATCTGGTGTTGTTGTTACTTGCAGGTATTGATTCCCTGGAAGTGGTTTGAAAAGTTTTAAAAATTGTGTTAAATCTGACATTAGTAAGCTAAATCGTGAAGCTCTTTAAAGATATATGCTTCAACAATATCCTCTATATATCTTTGAGTATGTGCAACAAGCACCATCATAGATAGTTCCATAAAAGGCCATACATATTCATTGTCATTTACAACAACTATACATTCACTAAAATTTTCAAACTCATCTTTTGTAGTAGAAGTAAGAGTATTTACTACTCTCCCCTCCTCTATCTGTAATTGAATCCAAAATTTAACATCATCTAGTTTTGTTAATTTAGCTTCCTCTGTATTATCAGAATCAACAGGTAGTAAAATGAACATAGACTACTGACCAACTTTAGATAAATCTAGTTTTAAAGCCTCATTATCCATAATACCTATCTTTTTATCTAGTACCTCTGTAGCTATCGCTTTAGCATCTTTTAAAGAGTGCATTGTGTAAGTTCCACATTGATAAATATTTAACTCTGGAATATCTTTTTTTCTTTTAACTTTTAAAATATCTTCCATAGATGCTTTCCAAGCTTTAGCCACTTTTTTCTCACTAGGAGTTCCTAAAACTGACATATAAAAACCTGTTCTACAACCCATAGGTGAAATATCTATAATCTCAACTTTCTTAGAGTTAAGATGATCTCTCATAAACCCAGCAAAAAGATGCTCTAAAGTGTGAATCCCCTCAGATGATAGAATATCTTTGTTTGGTTTAACAAATCTTAAATCAAAAACTGTAATATCGTCTCCACTAGGAGTTTTCATCCCCTTAGCACGACGAACTGCTGGTGCTGGCATAATTGTATGATCAACTGTAAAAGAGTCTAATAATGGCATATAATAATTCCTTGAATTTATTTAGTATATTTTATCATTTTTTGATTGATTTTTATTGAAGTAAAGAAGTTAGTTTAAAAAAATTGAAATTGAGAAATCCAAAAAGCTTTAATTAAAATCAAAGAAGTTTTAGATTTGGTGAAGATTGTGTCTGAAGAGCAAAAAGGCTAGACTATTGTCTGCCGTTTGCTCATCTGGCACAAGATTTGCCGAAGCTAGAAGTTCGCTAAACGCGAGCTTCTTCTCTACGGTTTAAGTATGCCCAATTTTCATCAACACGAGTTTGCCACTCTTTGATAAGGTGTTTGTACTCATCTTTGAAAAGGTGTTTAAAACGACCTTGTGCAGCTAAATAATCTTCAACTGGAACAACATTTTTAGGTCTATATGTGATATTTAACTCATGACCATCAATAATCTCATATAATGGGAAAACTAATGTATCAGTTGCTAAATCTGCTAAGTGCATTGTATCTTTAGGATCAAATTTCCACTCAGTAGTACAAGGTGAAACAGCATTAATAAATACAGCTCCCTCAACAGACATACCATGTTGAATCTTTTTAACCATATCTTTCCACTTATTTGGAGAAACTTGTGCAGAGTATGGAATATTATGAGAAGCCATAATTCCTACCATATCTTTTTTATTTCTTTTCTCACCATAAGATACTGAACCAGCAGGTGTAGTTGTAGCAGATGAACCGATAGGAGTAGATGAAGATCTTTGTCCACCAGTATTTGCATATACTTCATTATCTAAAACAATATGCATCATATTGTGATTTCTTTCCATACAACCAGAGATCCATTGGAAACCGATATCGTAAGAAGCACCATCACCTGCAAAAGATACAAATTTAGGGTTACGATCTGGTTGTTTTAGGCGACCTTTTGTTTTAAGTGCATTGTACATAGCTTCAGCACCAGCAACAGCAGTTGAACCATTTTCAAAACCGATATGAATCCAAGAAGCATCCCAAGATGTATATGGATAAACTGCTGTACAAACTTCAAGACAACCAGTTGATGCAGAAAGGATTAAATCATCATTAGTAGCATTTAATACTTCACGAACAATGATTGAGTGTGCACAACCCGGACATAAAAGGTTAGCACCCTCAAAACGATCTGCCGATGTTGAAAACTCTTTTAAATTTTTAATTTTTTTCATTTCACTCATACTAATTTCCTATAAATAAGCTAGTTTCGGTCCACGAACACCGATAAACTGTTGTTGTTGAGTAAGCACTTTACCAGCATCTGCATTTGCTTGAAGCTCAGTATATAAATCTACTAAGTGTGCTTTTGTTAAATCACGACCACCAAGACCATAAATATAACCACTAAGTAGCATTTTAGAATCTGTATTGAACAGTGAACCAGCAATTTCGTTAAATAACATACCAGCAGCACCACCTGGAGCTGAACGGTCTAGTGCAGCAACAGCTTTAACATCTTTAAGTGCCTCAGCAATTTCAAAGAATGGGAAAGGACGAATAACTCTAAGACCAACAACACCAGCTTTAACACCTTTAGCTCTCATCTCAGTAGCTACCTCACGAGCAGTCTCAACAGAAGTACCCATACAAACAACTGCTACTTCAGCATCTTCCATATCATAACATTCAACTTTGTTATATTTACGACCACTTAATTTTTCAAAAGCTTCAAAAGCCTCATCAATTTTATTTGGAACGATTGTCATCATATCATTATGCTGACGAGCTTTATGCTCAAAGTGCCAATCCTCTTCAGCTTGAACACCATGAGTTACTGGATGCTCAAAATCAAGCATATCATTCATCGGTTTATATTCACCAACAAAATTAAATGCTGCATCATCAGTTAAAGTTTTTACACCTTGAGCTGTATGAGAAGTTATAAAACCATCTTGATTTACGATAACTGGAGTTCTAACATCATGATCTTCTGAAACTTTAAATGCTATAAAGTTTAAATCATAAGCTTCTTGTGGAGAAAAAGCATCAAATTGAATCCAACCAGAATCACGAACCATATACATATCTGAATGATCACCATTAACATTAAGTGGAGCAGCCAATGCACGATTTACCAAGTTAAGCACAATTGGTAATCTCATACCAGATGCTTGGTAAAGTGTCTCAGCCATAAGAGCAAGACCTTGTGAAGATGTTGCAGTAGCAACACGACCACCAGCAGCAGCAGCACCGATACATCCTGACATTGCAGCATGTTCAGATTCTACCATTACAAATTCACCTTCAACATAATTGTCAGACTTGAATTTTGCATAACCTTCAACGATAGGAGTTGATGGAGTAATTGGATAAGCAGAGACAACATCTACTTGAGCTTGTCTTAGTGCCTGAGCAGCAGCAAAGTTACCATCCCACACTTCAATATCTTTTAATTCCATTTTATCAAATGCCATCTATTTCTCCTCATCTTTTTCAGGCCAGTTTCCTAGCTCTGTCTCTTCATCTGCTTGTTCTGAGAACATTAGAAGTGATTTAGGGTTTGTAGGACATACCTCAACACAAATACCACAACCTTTACAGTGATCCATATCAACACCAATCATTTTTTTATCTCTTGAAATAATCGAGATATCTGGACAATAGATCCAGCAAAATTGACAATCTATACAGTAATCTTTGTTAAATACAGGTTTTTCAAGTCTCCAATCAGCAACACTAGCAGTGTGTGAATTATTTGAAGAGTATGAACGATCTACTTGTGCAGTACCTGCGATATCATCTATTGAACCATCAAATGAGCGAAGCATAGCTCCGATTTCAAACTCATCCCATCCTTTATTTGCCATCATCAGCTCCTTATTTAACTTCGTCGTAAGCTCGTTGAATTGCAATCATATTTGCATCAACAATCTTTTGTGGTAATTTAGCAAGAACTCTTTGCATACTCTCTTTAAAAAATTCTATATCATACATTCCAGAAATTTTCATAAATGCACCAAGCATTGGTGTATTTGGAATTGGACGACCAATAGTTTCATTAGCGATAGTTATACAATCTACTGTATATACCTCTTTACCTTCAAGTTTTGGTTGAGCTTTAATAAGCTCTTCTGTACTTAAATGTGTAGTAATAATATATTTAGTTGTATCTTTATGATTGATAGTAACATCAGATGTATATACTAAAGCAGGGTCAATAACGAAAACAAAATCTGGTTCCATATATTTTTCATGATTCATAATAACTTTATCATCAACACGATTGTATGCAGTCATTGCAGCTCCACGCTTAGCAGATCCATAAAATGCAAATGCTTGTACATGCTTACCAGTTGTTGAAATAACATCAGCTAAACCTTTAGCACCAGTTACAGCACCTTGTCCAGCACGACTATGCCATCTAATTTCTAGCATAAATTCTCCTTAAGAAATTTTAAAAGTTTTCTATAAATTCTAATTTGCTATATTCTATGCAACCACCACTTAAACTTAGCTTGATACTCGAAGTCTGTTATATACTTTTGTAAGTGTGTGATATTTTCCTACTCTTTAGATATTCGATTCCATCTAAAGCATTATCAAAAATTATAGTTGTGTATTTTTGTAACTCCTCTTTATCACCATATCCACAAAGCACCCCTATAGAATTTACACCAGCATTTTTAGCAGAAATTAGATCAAGTTTAGTATCACCTATCATCCAAACCTCTTTATCACCAACCTCAAAAGATTCTAAAGCTTTTAGTATAGGCTCTTGATGTGGTTTTGGATTCTCAACATCCTCTCGACCAATTAAAACTTTAAAATACTCCATCAAACCAAAATATTCCATCAAAACTTTAGAGTAACGAGCAGTTTTAGTTGTTACGATTCCAACCTCTGCAAACTCACTTGCCATAACAACTGCCTCTTTAGCATCTTTTAAAAGGTATGTTTTTTGTGTAGATATTACACGGTAATGCTCTTTATAAGTGTTTACATAATCCCAAACAAGTTCATCTTTTACACCTAACTGAGCATACATAACATCAAGAGGGTAACCTATCAAAGCTTTTATAGCCTCATCAGTTGGGTGTTTTTCACCATAAACATCAAAAGAGTTATGAAAACTCTCTAATATCGCATCTGTTGAATCTATAAGTGTTCCATCTAAATCGAAAAGTATTATCATCTTTATCCTTTTAACCTGAGTTCGATAATAAAACACCCATATATAGGTCAACTAAACGGCAATCTTTCAAAAAATATTCTCTCAACTTAGCTAAGACTAGGTTTTAAGTATATTTTTCAAAATCTTACCATTTATTTACTCTATCTTTGAGCATTCTATTATCGAACTCAGGTTACTAAATTTTTATTATTTTTAAATTGGTACATCATTATAGAAGCAGCAACACCAACATTAAAACTTTTTACATCACTACTCATCTCTATCGTCACCACCTCATCACAAACATCGAGAATCTCTTTAGCTATACCTTTACCCTCATGCCCCATAATCAAAACCCATTTTTTAGCAACTCTAAGTTCCATAAGAGGTGTTGAATCTTCTGTAATTTCAGCAGCATAGATTCTATAACCATTTTTTTTTAAAGTTTGAATCGTTTTAAATATATCATCATATATATAAGTTTTTAACCTACTTATATAACCCATAGAAACTCTTAAAGCTCTTCTACCATAAGGGTGTCCACCAGAACTTGGTAACAGATATGAGCCTACACCCAAACCAGTAGCACTTCTAGCTATCGAACCTATATTTTCAGTTGATGTTATGTTATCTAACATAATTATATTGTCATCTAGTTTATCTAATGGTGTTTGTTGTGGACGGATTCCGTGCATCATACAGTTATGGTGAATCTTATGACCCACTATATTTTTCATCTCATCTTTAGTAGTCACATAAAGTTTAGCAATCTTTTTAGATTCTACAAGTTTTGAAAACTCTTCATAATACTCAGGAGTAGCCAACAAGCTTCTAACCTCAACATCACTCTCTAAAAGTAGGTTCACAACTTTAGGTGAATCTGCTATGAAACTATTATCAGAATCAAAAGCGTTATCTCTTATCTTATGGTAAACCTCTAACTCTTTTATATCTATATTTTCAACTCTAATTAACTCCATAAATCTCTGCTCTTTTTAAAATATTTTTCGCATAAGGTGACATCGTTACCACCTCAGCCATCTTTCCATCTTGATTAAAAACAGCTTCATCACTTTTTAGAATCTCTTTTGCTCTTTTTAGTTCATCTTCACTAACTTTATAAAGTTCATCTATCATCGCTATCTGATTTGGATGTATGATAGTTTTTGTAAAAAGCCCCTCTCTCATATCTCTTAAAATATCTTTTTTATAACCATCAAGATTTTGAAAGTAAGGGTAAACTCCACCACTCACACCAAACCCAGCACTTTTAAAAGTTGCTATAAAGTTACCTAAAACAAAAGAGGTTGAACTAACATCAAAAACACTCTCATCACAACCCCTCATCATCCCAAGTTGTCTAAGCATATCTTCTAAACCAAAACGGATAATTATAATCTGCTCTTTATATGGAACTAACATCTCTTTTAACTCTAAAAGTTTTTGTTGATTAAAAAGTTCTTCACCCTCTATGCTTGGCATAAAACTATATCTATCACCCATAAGGTTTAGATATTCTTTACCATTTGTAAGTGAAAACTTTGGTAGAACAAAACCATCTATTTTATTTATAGATTCAAACTCTAAAATCTTCTCTAAAATTTCATAATTTTTTGGTCTTATAAAAACTAAACAACCACTTTTCTCAAAAAAGATCAACATCTTTTTTATGGAATCTAAAGCATCATCTAATCTTTCATCAATTATAGAATCTTCACAATCAACCACAACACTTTTTAAATTTGGATATTTTTTACCCTCAACAACTGCTATAAGATTTTTATGTGTAGCTGGTATAAAAAGTGTACCACCAAGTTTAGTATAATCTAGCATCTATAAACTTCTTGAATCAAGTCCTGCAATTACAGCTTTATTTATCTCAGTCTCATAACTTGGATTCAATTTTACTAACTCTTTTTCAAATTTAATTATTATACTTGTTGATGTTTTAGGGTGACGACATAGTGCCATCAGTATAAGCATATATATGTTTAAACTTTGTTCATCGTTTGTACCTATATATGGATAATCTTTTAAAACTAAATCCAATGTTTCATTTAACTCTTGTAAGGTGGTTTTTTCATTTTTAATACCCCTTTTCAATTCAACTAAACTTAGTTTTATTGCTTCTTTTTTATCTACTATAACTGTTTTATTTTTACTTTTTTTATTAGATGTGTAAAGAAAAATAAATATTAAGATTGAGAGTACAATCACCAATCCTATAATACTTTTGATTAATAAACTTTCCATTTTATCACTTATATCTTGAAATATTTATCCAAAATCAATATTTGGATTTAACATTATAACTTTTTTTTTGCTTTTATCTTTTATTTCAGTTAAAATTGTCTATAGAAAAATAAATGGATTTATATAATGAAACATATAGTATTTAATACCACCAATAAAAAAGATTTAGCAGATGCGATTACAGAATCGAAACAAAAAAAATATAAATCTAAACTTATACAAATTTTTACATCGATTACAGATAAAACTAAACTACAAAAGTTACTTGATAAATACTCTAAAAAGTTTCCAGATTCTATAATCTTAGGTACAACAACTGCTGGTGAGATAGCACATGCTAAAATGGTTGATAACTCTACTATCATAAGTTTATCTTTATTTGAAAAAACAATATTAAAAACTAAATATACAAAAAATATAGATAAAAAATCTGGTCAAAAGTTATCAGCTAAAATATGTTCAAAACATACGAAAGCTACTATTATTTTAAGTGAGAGTTTAAGAGGTCAAAATTATGATGGATTCATAAAAGGGTTTAAAAAAGAGAATCCAAATATTATTTTAGCTGGTGGTTTAGCTGGTGATAACTTTAAACTCAAAAAAACATTTGTATTTTTAGATGGAACTATATATGAAAAAGGTTCTGTAGCTGTTTCATTTACAAGTAAAACACTTTTTGCTGACAATATGTATAACCTAAACTGGACACCAATAGGTAAAGAGTTTACTATAACTTCAGCAGATGGAAACACCATACATAAGATAGATAATCAAAATAGTGTAGATTTTTATAAAAAATATTTAGGTGATGATATATTTGCAGATGATGCAAAAGCTCTTTCTGAATTTCAACTTCTTTATAAAGAGGGTTCTACTATCGTTTCAAGAACACCTTTGGCTATAGATAAAAAATCATTGATTTTTGCAGCACCTATAAAAGAGGGTCAAAAAGTACAGTTTGGCTTTTCAAATGCAGATGCAGTTTTATCAGGTTCATCTAAAATATCAAATATTATGAAAAAGAATCCAGCACAAAGTATCTATATATATTCATGTATAGCTAGAAAAACTTTACTTGGTGAGACTTTAGAAAATGAGTTTAAATCTTTTGAGCAAATAGCACCGACAGCTGGGTTTTTTACATATGGCGAGTATTATAGTACCTCTAAAAACAATGCTGTTTTAAACTGCACAACCACTCTTTTAATATTATCAGAATCTAACAAAAAACCTAAACAAAAAAAACAAAATATAAAAACTATAGATTCAAATATGAGTGATATAACTTTTTCAGCTTTAACACATCTGGTAAAACAAACTACTGATGAATTAAGTTCAAATATGAAGCTTTTAAATCAATATAAAAATGCTGTTGATGCTTCACTTTTAGTATCAAAAACAGATCTTGATGGTGTTATAACTTTTGTAAATAATAACTTTTGTAAAGCTAGTCACTATTCTAGAGATGAGTTGATTGGTAAAAAGCACTCAATCGTTAGAGATGTTGATCTATCTGATGATATTTTTAAAGAGATGTGGACAACTATAAAAAATGGTGAAACTTGGAAAGGTAGTTTTTCAAACAAGGCAAAAGATGGTTCTATCTACTATGTAAATGCAACGATTATGCCAACATATAATGATAAACAAAAGATAGATGGTTATATAGCAGTGAGACTAAATACAACCAAACAAGTTTTAGCTAAAAAGAAGATGGTCGAAAAAGAAAAATTGATAAAAGCGATTTTTGACAATCAAGATAGTATAGTTATATATGCTTCTAGTGAAGGTAATATGATATATGTAAATCAAACACTTTTTCAATTTTTTGATTATCGTGATTTTTCAGATTTCAAATCAAAACATCAATGTATATGTGAACTTTTCATAAAAGAGGATGGTTATATATATCTAAAAAAAGATGTAAATTGGATAGATGAAATTTTTGAAGATTCTCAACGAGACCATAAAGTAAAAATGTTAGCAAAAGATAGCACTATACATACATTTAACATAAAAGTTAAAAAAATAAACAATGGTTATATCATCAATCTTTCTGACATAACAAACCTTGAAATTGCTCTTCAAAAAGCATACTCATCAGAACAAGCAAAAACAACCTTTTTAGCAAATATGTCACATGAGATAAGAACTCCATTAAATGGAATCTTAGGATTTACCGATGTTCTTAGTAAAAGAGAACTTGACAAAGATTCTAAAAGATATGTTGATATTATAAGTAGAAGTGGTGAAACTCTGCTCAATGTTGTAAATGATATACTAGATTTTTCTAAATTGGAGAGTGGTGAGCTTTCTATCTACAGAACAGAATCTGACCTTTTTTCCGAAATGGAAGCTACTGTTTCAACATTCGCTTCAACCTCAAAAGCTAAACATATAGACTACTATACTTATATAGATACAAATATACCAAAGATACTATATTGTGATTCACAAAGAATAAAACAGGTGGTAAACAACCTTATAAGTAATGCTATAAAATTTACACCAGATGGTGGAAAAGTGGGGATAAATATATCTCTAAAAGAGATTAAAAACCAAAAAGCTATCATAGAATTTAGTGTAAAAGATAATGGAATCGGCATACCTAAAGATAAAATAACAACAGTGTTTCAAGCGTTTTCACAAGCTGATAACTCCATAAGTAGAAAGTATGGTGGAACAGGTTTAGGATTATCTATAAGTAGCCAATATATACAGATTATGAATAGTAAGTTAAAAGTTAATAGTAAAGATGGTGAGGGTAGTGATTTTCATTTTAAACTTAAGCTTCCTATTATAGATGCTTCTTATAGTAAAGAGAAAGATTTTAACTCAAAAGATAATAACATATATATTTTACAACCAAAAGATACTATCACTTGTGGAATTAATGAGATTATTGAAACATATTTAGATAGATGGAAATGTAGTTATAGCACTATTGATTCGTTAGAAAATATAGATAATAAGATGACTCTACTTATAGTTTGTGCAAAAAACTTTGATTATGATCTATCTTACTCTATGTTAGAAAAGTTTAAAAATCTTCACATAATCTATATAGAGGGTGGTCAAGAAAAATCTTGTTGTATCCATCCACAATTTCATATCATAGAGCAACCAATGACAGGTTCTGCACTTTTTGACAAAATCATAACACTAACACATTCTAACTCTGATAATAGTGAAAAAACAGTTACTAAAAGTAAAAAATTTAATGGTAGCATCCTAATAGCTGAAGATAACCAAACAAATCAGATGCTTATCTCTGTTATGTTAGATGAAAGAGAAGTTAAGTATAAAATCGTTGAAAATGGTCAAGAGGTGGTAGATGAAGCATTGGTAAACAACTATGATTTAGTCTTTATGGATATAAATATGCCTGTTATGGATGGTGTAACAGCTACCAAAATTTTAAGAGAAAAAGGGTATAAAAAACCTATCGTTTCACTATCTGCTAATGTTATAGAATCTGATTTAGAAACATATAAAGAGGCTGGAGTTGATGATTCACTAAGTAAACCAATCATCTCTGCCGAACTAGATAATATAATTGGTAAATATTTAAAAGATCAAGAATCAAAAGAGATTCTTATAGATTTTGATTCTATAAATGTAGAACAATTAGCTGTAAACTTATCACTTCCAAACGAAGAGATAGTTTTAAAACTTCTAGCTAGTTTTAGTGAATCTGCACAAAATATGATAAAAAGTATAGATGAAAATGGTTTAAACAAAGAAAATATCCACTCCATCAAAGGTTTATCTGGAAACCTAAGATTTAACAAACTCTTTAAACTTATAAAAGAGTTTGAAGATAGTTTTGATAACTGGAGTAGTGATGAAAACCAACAAAATAGTGAGATTATAAAATCTCACCTAAAAGAGGCTATAAAAAATATAAATCTACTCAACAAATAAGATGTTGTAGGTTCTATCGTTAGAAGCAACTTGTATCTTTTTTTGTACTTTTTTATAGATATTTGCGACCGATATATGTTCGTGAACTCTTAAAGCAACTATGGAAAAATTTACATTTTTCTTAAGTTCTTTATGTTGTAAAAATTTTATAGCTAAAGAACTTGCTAACTCTTTTATATTTTTCTTCTCATAATCTTTTATCAAAATCCCAAAACTTGTACCGTGAAGCCTTGCTACAAGTGAGTTTTTAAATGAAACTTCTTCTAGTAATTGACCAAAAAGTTTTAAAAGTATATTTGCTTTATCAAAACCGTAAAAATTATTTATCTTCTCAAAATTATTTAGTTTTACATAAACTACCCAAAAGTTTTTGCTATGATTTAACCTGCTTTGAAGTTGAGAATCGAAGAAAAAAGAGTTGTTTAGTTTTGTTAATGGATCGGTTATACTCAACTGTGCTAGTTTTGATTGCTTCTTTTTAATATCTTCAAAATACAACATATTTTGAAGATGTGTTTTAACCCTAGCTTTTAACTCAACACCATTAAAAGGTTTGTTTATATAATCAACCCCACCAACCTCAAAAGCACGAGATATATACTCTATATCTGTTTGAGCAGTTAAAAATACTATGGGGATATTTTTTGTTTTAGAATCATCTTTTAAAACTTTACACACTTGAAAACCATCAGTTTCAGGCATATTTATATCGAGTAAAATTAGATTTATATCTTTATTTAAAGCACTCTCCACTGCTGATTTGGCATTTGTGGCAAAAGAGAGTTTATAACCCTCCTCTTTTAAGTATACAGCTGCTAACTCTATGTTTAATTTCTCATCATCTACTATAAGTATGTGTAAATCTTTATTCTTTTTCATATATTTTCCAGTATATTTATATTCAAGTAGTTAGTATTATATCCCATTTATATAAAAGATTTACGATATAATTTCGTAATATTTAATCATAGGAATTCTCATGCAATTTTTCGCACCACTAAAATCAAACTCTAAAAAAATTATGTTACTAGGTTCTGGCGAACTAGGAAAAGAAGTTATTATCGAGGCTCAAAGACTTGGGCTTGAAACTATCGCTGTTGATAGATACGAAAATGCTCCTGCTCATCATGTTGCTCATAGAAGTTATGTTGTAAATATGCAAGATAAAGATGCTCTTTTAGAGATTATCCGTCGTGAAAAACCAGACTATATTTTACCTGAGATTGAAGCTATCTCAATAGAGGCACTTTTTGATGCAGAGAAAGAGGGATTCAATGTAATCCCAAATGCTGATGCTGTAAGTAAAACGATGAATCGTAAAAATATCCGTACTTTTGCGCACGAGGAGTTAGGTTTAAAAACTGGGGCTTATAAGTTTGTAACAACTGAAAATGGAATGCTTGAAGCTGCAAAAGAGTTAGGATTCCCTTGTGTTATAAAACCAGTTATGAGTTCATCTGGTCATGGTCAGTCTATAGCGAAATGTGAAGCTGACATACCAAAATCTTGGGAGATAGCTAAAGAGGCTCGTGGTGATGCTAGTGAACTCATAGTAGAAGCATTTGTTGATTTTGATTATGAGATAACTATGCTTACTGCTAGAAATGGCAAAGAGACAGTTTACTGTGAACCTATCGGTCACGAACAAAGAGATGGTGACTATGTATTTTCATGGCAACCTGCTCAAATGAGCGAAATAGCAAAACAAAAATCTCAAGAGATGGCTAAAACTATAACAGATGGTTTAGGTGGTCAAGGTCTTTTTGGTGTTGAACTTTTTATAAAAGGTGATGAAGTTTACTTTAGTGAAGTTTCACCTCGCCCACACGATACAGGTATGGTAACACTCATAACTCAATCACAAAGTGAGTTCGCTATCCATCTTAGAGCAGTTTTAGGACTTCCACTTGGTTTCACTTTTTACGGTGATGGTGCTTCAGCAGCTTTCAAATCAGAGGTACATAACTATGCACCAGTTGTAGAGGTTGATGATTCTTTATTTACAAACAATAGTTTTGTGAGAATCTTTTCTAAACCAGAAGCACATAAAGGGAGAAGACTAGCAGTTGCTTTAGTTTTTGATAAAGTAGAAATTGCGTTAGAAAAATCAAGAGAGTTAATCACTAAGATAAAAGATAAATAGTTTTAAAAAAAAAGGTTTAATTATGGGTGCATTAGATTATAAAGAGCATTACACTTATGAAGATTATCAAAATTGGGAGGGTGATTGGGAAATCATAGATGGTTTCCCTTATGCTATGAGTCCAAAACCTATGATTAAACATCAACAGGTTTCTGGAAACATATATTCAGAATTTAGAAGTAAAAATAGTTGTGATAAATGTTTAGTTGCGATTGAGATAGATTATAAAATAGCAAATGACACTATCGTTTCACCTGATGTTTTAGTAGCTTGTGGTGATGACTTAGGTGATAAGTATCTTAAAAAAACTCCACAAATAGTAGTAGAGATTCTAAGCCCATCAACACAAAGAAAAGATAGAAATGAGAAATATAACCTTTATGAAAATGAGGGAATTAAATACTACATCATTGTAGATTCCCAAACAAAAATAGCTGAAATATATAAACTTGAAAATAAAAAATATCAACTAAATAAAAAAATATCAAATGAAGATTATCTATTTGAGATAGATGATTGTAATATTGAGTTTGAATTTTCTAATATTTGGGTTTAAAGGGAATAAATGACAAAATATAAAATAATTTTACTAGATGCTCTTACTTTTGGAGAGACAGATTTAAGTGGTTTCGATTCTTTGGGGGAAGTTACAGTTTATCAAACTACTTCACCTGAACAAACACAAGATAGAATCTTAGGTTGTGATATTGTTGTGACGAACAAAGTTGTTATAACAAAAGAGATGATGGCAAATACACCAACTCTAAAACTTATATGTGTGACAGCTACGGGGATGAATAATGTTGATTTAGAATCGGCAAAAGAGATAAACATAGCTGTAAAAAATGTAGCTGGTTACTCAACAGATTCGGTGATTCAACACACATTTTCAATGCTGTTTTACCTTATGGGACACTCAAAGTATTATGATGAATATGTAAAGAGTGGAACCTACTCTCAAAGCCCTATATTTACAGATGTATCTAAACCATTTTTTGAGGTTAAGGGTAAAAAGTGGGGAGTTATAGGGCTTGGTGCTATTGGTCGTGGTGTTGCTAACATCGCTTCTGCTTTTGGTGCTGATGTTTGTTATTTCTCAACAAGTGGTGTCAAAAGAGAGGAGAGTTATAAAAGTGTATCTTTAGATGAACTTCTTACAACTTGTGACATCATTACGATTCATGCTCCTTTAAATGAAAAAACAGATAATCTACTAGATTATGAAGGGTTACAAAAATGTAAAGATGGTGGTATAGTTCTTAATCTTGGTCGTGGTGGAATCATAAACGAAGAAGCAGTAGCTAAGATAATTGATAAAAAAAATATCTACTTTGGTTTAGATGTTTTAACAAAAGAGCCTATGGTAAAAAACCATCCACTTTTAGCTGTAAAAAACAAAGGGAATCTTTACATAACCCCACATATCGCTTGGACATCTGTTGAAGCTAGAGATTCACTCATAAACTCAACTATTGAGAATATTAAATCGCTGAGTTAGCACTATTTTTATCTGCTTTTTTAGCAGCTACCATACTACCATTTAGTTCAGAAGTAACATTTATGTTAGCTTTGAAAAATGGTATGGCAGAACCAACTGCCCTCCTCTTCGCTTCAAGTGGAAATATCCTCGCTATCGTAGTAAACTACTGGCTTGGTTACTGGCTATATGAAAAAACAAAAACTAAATTAAAGAGTTCAAAAGTTGGGAAAAAGTCATTAAAATTAGGTCACAAATATGGCTACTTCGCACTTATACTATCATGGCTTCCCATCATCGGTGACCCACTAACATTAGTAGCTGGTGTTGTTAGACTTAACTTTGTTATCTTTCTCATTATAGCTGGTGGGTTTAGAATCGCTAGGTACTACTTTTTAACACAAGTTATATAATAGACTTCTTGCATAACTATAGTGAAAAGAACCTATCACTCTTAGTAATATTTTCAATTTCATAGGTTATGCAAGAAGTCTAATTTTCGCTATACTAACCATATAAAAAAATCACAAAGGTTTGATAAGTGAATAATAAAAGTGATATATTAATCATAGGAGCTGGTGGGGCTGGTTTAGTCTCTGCTTTGTATGCTCATAAAAATGGTGCTAAAGTAAGAGTTATCACAAAAGAGTACCCAACTCGCTCACAAACTTGTATGGCACAAGGTGGGGTAAACGCTGTTTTAGATGAGAATAACGATAGTATAGAATCTCATATACAAAATACTCTAAAATCTGCTCACGGCATAGCAGATGAAGATGCGATTCATCTGCTATGTTCTGAAGCACCAGAGGCTATAAAATGGCTAGATTCCATAGGTGTTTGTTTCTCACGAACAGATGATTCTAAAATCGCCCAAAGAACTTTAGGTGGTGCTTCTGCCCCTCGTGCTTGTTATGCTCAAGATTATACAGGCTTAAAGATTCTTCATACACTTTACGATAGATGTTTAGCAGAGGGTATAGAGATTCTTAGTGATAAATATCTACTTGATTTAGTGGTAGATGATAACTCTGTATCTGGTGCTACTGTTTTAGATATTCGTAGTGGTGAGGTTATAAACTATGAAGCTAATGCTGTTGTTATAGCTACTGGTGGTTATAGTAGAGTTTATGATAAACACTCAACAAACTCAACAGCTACAACAGGTGATGGAATCGTAACAGCTTTAAGAGCAGGTGCTAGAGTGAGTGATATGGAGTTTGTTCAGTTTCACCCGACAGCACTAAAAAACTCTTCGATTCTTATCTCTGAATCTGCTCGTGGTGCTGGTGGGCATCTTCTAAACTCTAAGGGAGAAAGGTTTGTAGATGAACTTTTACCTCGTGATAAAGTTGCTCGTGCTATATTTGATGAGATGGCAAAAGGGGAAGATATTTTCTTAGATATTCGCCATCTAGGTGAGGAGTTTATAGATACTGAACTACCACAAGAGAGAAAACTAGCTAAACTTTATGAAAACATAGACCCAGTTTATGACCTTATTCCCATAAAACCTGTTGCTCACTACACTATGGGTGGAATCGAAATCGATTTTACATCTTCAACTATTGTAGATGGTTTGTATGCTGTTGGTGAGTGTGCTAACCATAGAGTTCACGGAGCAAACCGTTTAGGTGGAAACTCACTTTTAGAACTTATAGTGTTTGGAAAACAAGCTGGAATCAACTCTGCTAAATATGCTTTAGAAAATGGTGTGAAAAACTTTAAACCGTTAGATTCTTTACAAAATATCAACCATAATCCAGAGATAGATTTTTATAAAATCAAAAAAGAGTTAGGCGATATTTTTTACACAAATGTTGGAATCAAAAGAGATAAACAAACATTAGAATCTACACTAAAAAAAGTAGATGGTTACATAGAATCTTTACCAAAAATGGGTGTAGAAGATGTTTCTAAAATCTATAACACAAACCTCATAGAGTTTTTAGAGTTTAAAAATATGTTAGAGTTGAGCAGATATATCTTAATCGGAGCGATTCATAGAGATGAGAGTCGTGGAGCTCACTTTAGAGTAGATTCTCAAAATGAAGATAGTAAGTTTAAAAATCACACTATTATATGTAAAGATGGAGTAGTTTATGAAGATTAGCATACAAAGGGAAGAGGTAGTTGAGTATGAGATTGATTTAGAAGATTCTACACTTTTAGCAGTTTTAAACCACATAAAATCTACACAAGATTCTACACTAACATTTTCAAGTGGATGTAGAAGTAGTGTTTGTGGAAGTTGTGCTATGAGGGTAAACTCAAAAGAGGTTTTAGCTTGTAGTTACAAAGTAAAAGATGGCGATTTTATAGAGCCACTTAAAAATGTTCCTGTGATTCGTGACTTAGTTGTAGATATGGACAAGGCTTACAGCTTCAACACAAAAGCAAAAGCATGGATAAATCCACTATCACCAACTCCAAAAGTTACAAAAGAAGATACTCACATAAATGAGATTCAAAGCGACTGTATCTTATGTGGTTCTTGTTATAGTGCTTGTCCTGTTTATAGTGTAAATAGCGAGTTTAAAGGACCATTTAGCCTAACAAGAGTTTGGAGATATGTTAGTGATGTAAGAGAGGAAGATTCAAAAGAGAAACTAGACACCATCCAAACAAATGGAATCTGGGACTGTACCCTATGTAACGAATGTACCATAGTATGCCCACAAGGAATCTCCTCAAAATCAGATATAGAAAAACTTCGCTCAAAGTCAGCAATGGCAGGTTATAGCGACCCTAACTTTGCTTCGTTTAGTGGAGGATTCGGTGGTGGTTTTGGGTTTGATGGGAGTCCTAGTTTTTAAAATATTCAGAGTTTTTAGCTAAAATTATAAATGTAAATAAAATAGGATAACAGATGACAATAAGTGAAATATTAAAAGATACTAACTACAAACTAACACAATTTAAAACAGAACAAATCCAAGAGATAGAATCTCTAATCTTTCAAAAAGAGGTAAGAGGAAAACAAACTAATTTTATAAACTGTTTAGTAAGAAAAAAAGATATTCAAGTTAAACCTGAAGAGTTAGTTCGACAACTTTTTTTACTTTCACTTCACAAAGATTATGATTACCCTTATAGCCGTATGCAGATAGAGTTTGCTGTTCATTTTGGGCGAGAAGTTAAAAGAGCAGATATAGTTATAATGGACAAAGTACAACCAACTGTTCCATACATAGTTATAGAGGTTAAAAAACCTAAACTAAAAGATGGTAAAGAGCAGTTAAAAAGTTACTGTAACTCTACTGGTGCGACTATTGCCATTTGGTCAAATGGTGAGCAAACTATTTACTACCATAGAAAAGACCCTAATTATTTTGAGCCTATTCCTGACATACCATCTGCAAATAAATCTTTAAAAGATGTTTTAAAAGAAGAGTTTACGATTCAAGATTTGATTCAAAAAGATATTTTAAAAACTCAAAAAAGAAGTCTTAAAAATATAGTTTTAGATATGGAAGATGAAGTTTTAGCAAATGCTGGAGTTGATGTTTTTGAAGAGGTTTTTAAACTTATATTTATTAAACTTTTTGATGAACTTCAAAATACTAGAGGACTTACTAAAAACTTAGAATTTAGAAATTATGGTGAAAGTGATGGAGAGTTAAAAGAGAAAATAGATGATATTTTTAACGAAGCTAAAGAGCAATGGAGTGGGATATTTAAAGAGGATGAGATTATAGAACTTAGTCCATCTCATCTAAGTGTTTGTGTTTCTTCACTCCAAGATGTAAAACTTTTTAACTCAAATCTTGATGTTATAGATGATGCTTTTGAGTACCTTGTAAACAAAAATGCTAAAGGTGAAAAAGGTCAATACTTTACCCCAAGATATGTGATAGATATGTGTGTAAAGATGATGAACCCACAAGAAGATGAGTATATGATAGATTCTGCAAGTGGTAGTTGTGGTTTCCCTATACATACAGTTTTTGATGTATGGAAAAAGATATATGCAGATTTAGGAATAGAAGAATCTCACCTTTTCACAGCGGAGGAGAAACATCCAAGAGCCTTAAAATATGTAAAAGAAAAAGTTTTTGGTATAGATTTTGACAAAAAAACTGTAAGAGTTGCGAGAATGTTAAATATCATAGCAGGTGATGGACATACAAATGTTTTAAATATGAACTCATTAGATTTTGAGAGATGGGATGAAAACTTAAAAGATGAAGATTGGACAGATACTTACTTTGAGGGTTGGAAACGGCTTAAAAAACTTAGAAAAGTTAAGAATGAAAATAAAGAGTTTAACTTTGATATAGTGATGGCAAATCCACCATTTGCTGGAGATATAAAAGAGGGGCGAATCCTCCACCGTTATGAGTTAGGTAAAAAACCAAATGGTAAGTACCAAACAAAAGTGGGTAGAGATATACTTTTTATAGAAAGAAATCTCGATATGCTTAAAAGTGGTGGACGGATGGCAGTTGTCTTACCACAAG
>Ga0256842_1000034_pt1 | contig 100484 bp, 101 predicted proteins | sample 4559240metaG_FD_185973 | JGI IMG/M metagenome (GOLD analysis project Ga0256842, IMG submission 185973) | Hydrothermal vent microbial communities from Guaymas Basin, Mexico - 4559-240 | ecosystem: Environmental > Aquatic > Marine > Hydrothermal vents | place: Mexico: Guaymas Basin | collected... | reverse complement strand
AAATTACCACTTGCGAAGTGGTAATTTGTAGGTAAGATAAATTAAAGATTTAAAGGAGGTAAATATGGAAGAAAAGAAAATATATCATGTTTATACCAAAAGTATTGCTGGATTTAAAATTTTTCTAAATGATGCTGATTATATAAGAATATTGAAACTCCTAAGGTTTTATCAATTCAATCCCAAAATTAAATTTTCCTATTATGAACGTCTTAAAAATAAGATTAAAAATTATTATAACCAATCAAAAAGTAAAAATCCTTTAGTTAATATTATTGCCTATTGTATTATGCCTACACATATTCATTTAGTATTAGAAGAACTTTCAGAAATGGGAATTTCTGAATATATGAGAAAGGTTTTAGATAGCTATACCAGGTATTTTAATAAAAAAATTAAAAGAAAAGGACCACTTTGGGAAGGAAGGATTAAAAAAGTACCGGTGTTATCTGATGAACAGCTCTTACATTTAACAAGATATGTACATTTAAATCCTACCAGTGCAGGTCTGGTGGAAAAACCTGAAGACTGGAAATATTCTTCTTATAGAGAATACATAGGACTTGAAGATAAAAGAATATGTATAATAAATAAATTTTTTGATTTTTCAGAAAAAGAATATAAAAAATTTGTAGAGGATAGGATTGATTATCAGAGATCTTTAGAAGTTATCAAACATTTGATTTTAGAAGACCTCTAAAGTTCCACTTGCGAAGTGGTAAAAAATTACCACTTGCGAAGTGGTAATTTATAGGTAAGAAAAAAAGGGGCTCAAGAGAGCCCCTTTTTTTCTTGAAAGTTTAGAACATTATCTGAGCCTGGACAAACCAGTCAGTAATGTTGTCTTCGCCATTACTACCTAAATAATCAGAAGCGTCATCATCATAATTTACATTCTTAAATCCAGCAGATAAACGAGCAGCATTTCCTTCAATGTAATAGTTTACACCAACTCCCCAAGTTTGAACATCATAATCATCATCTGGACCATCAGCACTAATATTTTCATATCTTACATAAAGCGCTGGCTTACCAATTCCAACTACCTGATCATAAAAAAGCTGTCCCTGACCATACCAGATAGTAGTATCTCCTCTTTTTGTATTATTTGCAGCATCATAGTAAAAATGGCTATCATTTAAGTTGATGTAACCACCTTCTAAATTAAGAACACTACAACCAAATTTCTTTTCCAAGAAAGCATCTACAGTCCATCCAGTAGTATCAAGATCCTTACCATAATTTGTTGATGTAGTCCATGCTGTTCCATTCCAATATATATTATCAGCATTTGTTTCAGAATAGAATCCCAAACCGATAGTTAAAATATCACCTTTTTTACCAAGATAACTATCATTTACCCAGCCTTTGATTGGATCAACAGGCTCAGCATTAAAGCCAGCAATAGGTGGAGAAAATTCTACTCTTCCAGCCCACATAACATCTCTTAATTGCTTTTCTCTGTTAAGAGTATCAAAAATACCTACACTATATTTTAACATACCATTGGCAACAACTCCATGAACCACAGCACCACCATCACTTTTTCTTAAAAGTTTTAAAGGACCTGCATCTTTTCCACTATAAAGAACGCTATTTCCTTTTAAAATATCCTGAGGATCATACCAAGGACCTAATTGATCAAGTAAAGCATAATCATTAGCAGCCTGAGCTCTTGTAAAAGGAATACGACCTTTTGTTAATCTAACCTGAAATTCAGGTATAAAAGCAAAATTAATTCCAGCCTCTTCAAGCTTTGCTCCATTTTCCCCAGGAACAGCACTATCAGCCACAAATTCTCCATAGAATTGGACAAGTTTATTTACCTGACCTTCAATGTTAAATCTGGCATCTTTTACATTAAATTCATTTTTTTCATAACCATTTTTTGTTAACTCGTCCTGATAGGTATACCTGATCTTTGTCCAAAAACCGAAATCTGCAAAAGTATCCTCATCAACCTTTAATTGAACTGCCTGTGAAGAAACTGCATAACCAAGCACTAAAGCACCTGCAACTGTTAAAACCTTCCATTTAGCTACCTTCATACCACACCTCCTTTATTTTTTTCTTTTTAAATTTACTTCTAACAAAGAGATTTTAATCATCTCTTTTTTTTTGTCAAGGCTAATTTTTACAAAAACATCTTTAAAATCTTACAATTTAAACAAAACTTTTTAATTTAAAAGTTGATTATCTTTATTTATTTAATTTTGTCAAGACCGATAAAATCTAAATTTTACAAAAATTAGCTTATTTTGGACTTTTTCTTCTTTTTTATTCTTAAAAATTGAATTTTTTTGTTTTTTATCTAAAAATTACTACAATTTAGGAATGTAAAAAAATTTTATAAATACTTTTAGATTAAAGATTCTAAACGAATATGCTTTCCCCAGATAAAAACCTTATCATTTAAAATACCCACTATTCCCAGCAAATTTCCTATTTTCTCAGCTCTTGTCAAAATTTTTTTAAAATCCTCAGCTCTTTTAAAAACATTTCCAAAAGAAGTGGCAAGGGCATCTGCTATAGCAGTATCTTTATGAACAACTGTTAAAGCATCTGCTTTACCCAAACTGAGACTATGCCCTATTTTAGCTGAGGAGGTGCAAACTCCACAGGGCATAAGCTCTTTTTTAATTAACAAAGCAATTTTCCCAGAAAAGGGAGAATCCCCTGCAAATAAAGCAACTTTAGCGTCCTTTTTAAGTGATAAAAAAATATCACCTCCATTTTCCACTGCTACCTGAGAAGTAAGTCTATTTTCTAATAACATTTTTCCCACTCTCTCTGCGATCGCTCCTGCTACAGAAGCCATAGGTCCAACCTCTGCAATCTCCCCAGCTTTAAGCATAATCTTAACAATTTCAGGGGCTTTAGGATCAAAAGGCAAAGGAATTAGAGATTTTAAAAATTCAGGATTTTTAATTATATAGGTTTCAAGAGGTAAACGGATCTCTTTTATTATAGAAAGGGCTTCAGAAACGAGTTCTTTTTCTGCTAAAATCTGCAGATCTGTTTCTTTATAAACTACACGGAACTTTTTAAGAGGTGTAGAAACCAAGGTACGATAAAAAGGAATAGTTGAGTATTTATTCATAGAAAATTATACAGAATAGAAATCATCACCGTAAACAGAATTGATTACTATAGCAGGAAATCTTTCCACTTTTATGCGAAAAAAGGCTTCAGGACCGAGATCAGACCAAGCAAGAGGTTCTATTTTTTCAATAAATTGAGAGAGAAAAGCACCTGCTCCTCCAAAAGTGGCAAAATAAACAGCCTGATATTTCTTCAGAAGTTCTATTACCTTAAGTGAACGTTTACCTTTTCCAATAGTTGCTGCCAAACCAAGTTTTAAAAAAAACTCCATATAAGCATCCATTCTACCTGAAGTGGTAGGACCTGCAGAACCGATAATTTTTCCAGGTGGAGGAGGAGTTGGACCTACATAATAAATAGCTTGATTGACAAAATCAAAAGAAAAAGAACCATCTTTTATAGCCTGTATAAGTTTGCGATGGGTAGCATCTCTTCCACAAAGGACCCAACCTGAAATAAGAACAGGATCTCCTGCCCGGAGATCCTGCAAAATACTTTTATCTTCTAAAGGAAATTTTAGTTTGTAGGCTTTGTCAAATAGCTCTTTATAAGAGCTTAGAGACATTAACAACAACCTGCAGTAATAGTTTCTATAAGTTTCTTTTTATCTTTTTCAGTTTCTACTTTTAAAAGATCCCCTAATCTAACCTGTTTTAATAAACATTCAATATACTGAGCTATCTTTTTCCAGATAGGATAAGCTACACATTCCTCTACTTCATCACATCCTTCGCCTGGGTCAATACAGGAGGCAATACAAACAGGACCTTCAAGAGGCTCCAAAATGTCATAAAGAGAAATCTCTGAAGGATCTTTTCTTAAAACATACCCCCCACCAGGACCACGAGAAGATTTAATAAGCCTTGCTTGCCTTAAACGGTTTAAAATCTGTGCTAAATAAACACGAGAAATGTTTTGATTTACTGAAATTTCCTCTAAGGTAACTCCATTAGGGTATGCTTTGGCAATTTCATACATAGCTCTAACTGCATATCTACCTTTTGTTGAAAGTTTAAACATAACCCTCCCCTTTTTTAGTTTTTTTCTTATTTTATATACTTATCTTATTTTAATATAAATTTAAAATATATCAAGATATTTTGAAAATTTTTTAATTTTTTATTTTCTAAAATGGACTAAAGTATAATATTAATTCGGATTTTAGCAAGAGGTTTAATTTTTAATTTTTAAAATTAAAATTGTAATTCTGCGACCTCTTGACAAAAAAAGAAAACATTTTATTATTTTTAATGTAGTTAAAATTCCCCGGTAGCTCAATCGGCAGAGCGGTGGGCTGTTAACCCATAGGCTGCAGGTTCGAGTCCTGCCCGGGGAGCTTTTAAAAATCTTATTAAGAAATTTTATCTTGAACAGATAATCCCTACTTTAAGGTTCTCAAATGTCTAAAAAGCTTTCTAAGTTTTTAATATAAAGCAAATAAATCACAAAAGGAGCTAAGTATGAATGAAGTTCAAAATGAAAAAGATAAATTAAATAGTGAAATTTTGACTGAAGAGGTTTTAGAAGAACTTGGAACCCCTGTATATCTTTCTGAATTAAGAAGAAAAACTTTAACAGAGTTATACAAATTAGGAGAAAAATTAGGCATAGAAAATATTTACAATTTTTACAAGAAATCAGATGTTATTTATCAAATTATAAGTACTTTACTTAATAAAGGAGTGGAGGTTATAGTAGAAGGTGTTTTGGAAGTTCTTCCTGAAGGCTTTGGATTTCTCAGATTTAATGATTATAATTATCTTCCAAGCTCTGAAGATATCTATGTTTCCCCTCCTCAAATAAGAAAATTTGGTTTGAAAACAGGGGATACTATTTTTGGTTATATTCGTCAACCCAAAGAAGGAGAAAAATACTTTGCATTAGCAAAAATAGAAAAGGTTAATTATTTTCCTCCGGAGATTGTTAGAACAAGAACACCCTTTGATCATTTAACTCCTGTACATCCTAATGAATGGTTACGCCTTGAAACTGCGCCTGATAATTATTCTACAAGAATAATAGACCTCTTTGTTCCTATTGGTAAAGGTCAAAGAGGTTTAATTGTAGCCCCTCCAAGAACAGGTAAAACTGTTCTTCTACAAAATATAGCTAATGGTATTGTTAATAATTATCCTGATATTCATCTTATCATTCTTCTTATTGATGAAAGACCTGAAGAAGTTACAGAAATGCAAAGAATTGTTCCAAGAGCTGAAATTATAAGTTCTACTTTTGATGAACCACCTCAAAAACATACTCAGGTGGCTGAAATTGTTATTGAAAAAGCTAAAAGATTGGTAGAATGCAAATATGATGTGGTAATACTTCTTGATAGTTTGACCCGTCTTACAAGGGCTTACAATGTAGTTGTTCCTTCCAGTGGAAAACTCCTTTCTGGTGGAATTGATGCCAATGCATTACACAAACCTAAAAGATTTTTTGGAGCAGCTCGTAATATAGAAGAAGGCGGTAGCTTAACCATCATAGCTACCTGTTTAATTGATACTGGTAGCAGAATGGATGAGGTGATTTTTGAAGAGTTTAAAGGAACAGGAAATATGGAAATAGTATTAGACAGAAGACTTGCAGATAGAAGAATATGGCCTGCTATTGATATCCATCTAAGTGGAACCAGAAAGGAAGAACTTCTTTTACCTTCTGATATACTTCATAAAGTATGGCTGTTAAGAAAAGTCCTTTCACCTTTAAGTCCTGTAGAGTGTATGGAATTTTTAATTGAAAAAATGAAAGATACCAAAAATAATGAAGAATTCTTAAGCAAAATGAATCAATAAAATTTTTATTCTAATTTATAAATTATTGGTAATTTTATTTTTACATCTACAGGTGGAACAGGAAAATATTTAGAACATCTTTTAATAGTTTTTAAAGCATTCTCATCCAGTATTTTATAACCTGAAGATTTTTCCACTTTTAAATATTTTATTTCACCATTTCTTGTTAACAAAAAAGAGATTAACACCTTTCCTTCCCAGCCCATTCTGCGAGCAATAAAAGGATATTTTATATTTTTTTGAACAATTTTAGAAATGATATGAAATTTTTCCAATAAAAATCTATCACCTATTCCTTTTGCTCTACCCTTTTTACCTTTACCCCCTCCTATATTTTTTTCTGAACCAGTTTCATTTCCTGTTTCTGAAACTCCTGAATTTTCTTTTAAATCTGTCACGCTTTTATCAAAATGGGTATTTGCTTCTACTCCCTTAGATATAGAATTAGAAGTGAGACTCTTTTTTATATATCCAACTTTAGGTTTTTCTTTAATTACAATTTGCTTCTTTGCTACAGGCCTGGGTTTTAAAAAAGCCTGTTTCATAAGGGTGTTTTTTTTAGATACTTTTTTAAGCTTTTCTTTTTTTACAATTTTTTTTCTTTTAAACTGTCTTTTCCCTCTTCCTGATCCCTGAGACTTATCTTTTAAAACAGAAAACAATTCCAGATTTAGCTCAATATATTTAGAAGAAACATTATTAACTTGTGCTTTAACTAAAAGAATAAATAAAAAGATTAAAGAAAAATGAATAAATATGGAAAAACTTAAATATTTTAACTTTATCATTTCGTTAATTCTGTTTTTATAAGAACTCTCTTTAATTCGTGTTTTTTTAAAATATCCAAAATTTCCACTAATTTCTGAATTTTGGCTGATTTATCAGCAAAGATAGAAATTTGAGACTCTTTATCTAAACTTGCCACCACTTGATCTAATTCATTTAAATCAAGTTTTCTCTTTTCAAAATAAATCTCTCCTGTTTTAGTGAGAGTTATTTGATAAGCTTTGATATTTTTAGTTTCTGCATATTTAGATTGGGGTAAACTAACAGGAATACTTCCTTGCACAATAAAAGTTGCTGTAACTAAAACAATAGTTAAAAGAACTAACATTATATCTACTAAAGGAATAACATTTATATAATCAAACTCTTTTTCTTCCATTTTCTATCTCCCAGAGAGCTATTTTTTCTTTTACTTTTCTTAAAAGATAATTATACAAAGCTGTAGATGGGATTGCCACCAATAATCCTACAGCAGTAGCTTTTAAAGCCAAAGCTAAACCCACCATAATTTTTTTACTGTCAACAAGACCCTGCTGTCCTATAGTATAAAAGGTAAGCATTATACCGAGAACTGTTCCAAGAAGTCCTATATAAGGAGCATTGGCTCCTATAGTAGCTATAATATAAAGACCTTTAGTAAGATCAATTTCTAACTCTTTAACTGAGGTAAAATTTTTAATATCTATCTTTTTGTAATATCCTATTCTTTCTATACCTATAGCTACAGAAATTATACTCATCAAAATTAAAATTCCGATAATTCCATAATCAACTAAAAGCTTTAAATACTCCATCCTCTTACTCCTTTTTGTATCTGATATAATTTTATGTGTGTAACATAAGTTTTGTTTTTATCAATAATTTTCTAAAAATTTTATCATATTATTTTTCAATTGTGGCAAATTTTTTTATTATTTTAAGAATATTTTTTTAAATCTTTTGTTATCTAATTTTATTTCATTAAAAATCTTTCTAAATTTTGCTTGATTTTTTATACAAATCTATTAAAATTGATTATTAGAACCATTTTAAATTAAATTTGTAAAGGAGGTGTAGAGATGAAAAAGATAGTTCTTGTTAAATGTAAAATGATTTCTGACCAAAATTTATGTCCAGGAGATGCAAAATGTTTAGTAGCTTTGAGTCGTAAAGAAGGAGAATTTGCAAGATATAAGGATGAAGGAGCTGAAATAGTAGGAATTATAGATTGTGGAGGATGTGAGGGGAATAAAAATAGAGTAATTTGTAGTTTAGCTCTTCTAAAACTACAGTTAGCTGCTTTAGGAGAAAAAGTTGATGCTGTGCATATTGGAACATGTATTATGAAGTTCTGTAAAAGAAAAGATGACTTAATTGCAGCTATAAAAGAAAAAGCAGGCGTTGAGGTAATAGAAGGAACCCATCCTTATGCACCTGCTTCTATATTTGGAGATTTAAAATAACTGAAGAATAAGATTGTAAAAGGTTAATTCAGGATTAGCGTATTTTTCTAAAGCTTTTTTAGTTTCGTAAATTATTTGTAAAGCATTATAGGGGTTTTTTGTATAAATTTCTTCAGGAAAAGCTTGAGGATAGGGATAGTTTATTTTTTCTTTTAAATAGGATCTCCAAATCCATATAGAAATTACATAAAAAAAAGTCTCCAAATCTTGCAGATTATAACTTGCTAATCTTTCTGCTACTCTAAATTTTAATATGGCATTTTCTGAAAAACCAGCTTTAACAAAACTATTTAATTCCTCTAAAACACCTTTCTCTGCAATCTCTATGGCTCTACCTAAGCTACCCTGAGAAATATCTGCTAATGTTTCAGCTACTTTTTCTTCAAAAAAAAACCTCTTTTTTAGAACCTTAGCAATTGTTGTTTTTGGTAAACTTCTAAATTTTACTATTTGGGAACGAGAAACTATAGTAGGTAAAAGCCGGGTAAAATTTTCTGACAATAAAATAAAAATCACATAAGAAGGAGGTTCTTCCAAGGACTTTAATAAAGCATTAGCTGCTTCTAAATTCATTTTTTCTGCTTCTTTTATAAATATTACTTTATATTCTGCTTCTAAAGGTCTATATTTAATAAAATTAATTATTTCTCTTATCTGTTTAATGGTTATTTCTCTTTTTTCAGGAAAAATTTTCAAAATATCAGGATGTATTTCTTTATCTATTTTTTTACAACTCAAGCAAGTCCCACAAGGATTCTCCTTATTTTCTTTGCAAAAAAGATGAAATAAAAAAGCCCAAGCAGTTGTTTCTTTTCCTACTCCTTTAGGACCTGTAAAAAGATAGGCATGAGAAAGACGACCCTTTTTTAAAGCTAAAGATAAAAGATTAACAGCTGGACCTTGATTAAAAATGTCTTTTAAATTTTTTACCTTCATATTACTTCAATTTTTATATCTGCTCCTAATTTAGAAAGTTTTTCTATTATATTTTCATAACCTCTTTCTATAAGTTCTACATTATAGATAGTAGTTGTATTATCTGCACAAAGACCTGCTAAAAATAAAGCAGCTCCTGCTCTTAAATCTGTAGCTTTTACAGGAGAGCCTGCTAAAGGTGTAGGGCCTGTAATAATAGCAGTTCTATCCTCAACCTTAATATTAGCTCCCATACGATTAAGTTCATATACATAAAGAAATCTATTTTCAAAAAGATTCTCTGTAATAAAAGAGAGTCCTTGAGCTTGGGTCAAAAGGACTGCAAAAATAGGCTGCAAATCTGTAGGAAAACCCGGATAAGGTGCAGTAATTATCTTACAAGGATTTAAAATTCCCTTTCTTTTTACTAAAATGGATCTTTTATCTATTTCTTTTATAGTTATCCCTATTTCTTGCAATTTCAAAAGTGGAGTCTCTAAGTATTCTTTTTTGACATTCTTAACTACCACTTCATTTTCTTCTAAAAGTGCTCCTAATACCAAATAAGTTCCTGCTTCTATTCTATCCGGAATAATTTCTATATTAACTGGTTTTAATTTCTTTTTTCCTCTAATATATATTGTATCCTCTCCACAGCCTTTTATATCAGCTCCCATTTTTTTTAACATTTTCCCTAAAAATACCACTTCAGGTTCTTTTGCAGCGTTTTTTATAACAGTTTCTCCTTCAGCTAAGGTTGCTGCCATCATAAGATTTTCAGTAGCTGTTACAGAAGGAAAATCTAAAACTATCTCACAACCTTTTAATTTATTTGATTTAACAATCAAATTTCCATGTTTTAATTTTATATCTGCTCCCATAAGAGTAAGACCCTTTTCATGGAAATCTATAGGTCTTTTTCCTATTTTACAACCTCCTGGAAGAGGAACTTCAGCTTCTCCAAAAGCACTTACTAAGGAACCCAAAAATAAAACAGAAGCTCTTATCTGACTGGCAAGTTCATAAGGTACAGAAACATTATTTATATTTTGAGTATTAATTTTTAATTCATCCTTTTCAAAATTAAAATCAGCTCCTAAGTGTTTTAAAATTTTTAACATACAAAATACATCTCTTACCTTAGGAACCTTTTTTAATTTATAAATACCAGGAGCTAAAAGTGTAGCAGAAATAGCTGGTAATACAGCGTTTTTAGCTCCACTTACTTCTATTTCTCCTTTTAAAGGTTTTTGCCCTTTTACTATATACTTTCTTTCCATGCCACAACCACCCTCTTGTAATTTCTTAAATCTCTATGAAATTTATATTTCCAATTATACTTTTTTAAAAGCCCCTGTATCTCTTCTGATTGATTATATCCCATTTCAAAAATTAAAAAACCGTTATTTTCTAAATAGTCATGAGATTTTTTTAAAAGCATTTCTTGATATTCTGTTCCTTTTTCACCTGCAATCAGGGCTTCTTTTGGCTCAAAAAATTTAACCTCCTTTTCTAAATCCTTCCATTCTTTTTCAGAAAGATAAGGTGGATTTGATATTATAACCTTGAATTTACATCTTTCTCCTATAGGATTAAACCAGTTTCCTTTTATTAAAGACAATCTCTTTTCTACTTTATATTCTAAGGCATTTTTTCTGCTTAATTTTAAAGCCTTAAAATTTATATCTATCCCAAAAGCTTGGATTTCAGGTCTTTCCAGAAGCAAGGTGATAGAGATTATACCTGAACCTATACCAAGCTCCAAGATTCTACCTTTTTTTATATTTAAATCTAAAAACGCCTGAATTAATATCTCTGTATCCTGTCTTGGAATAAGAACTCCTTCCTCTATATGAAATTTTCTTCCCCAGAAATAGACTTCTTTTAAAATATAAGGTAAGGGTTTTTTGTTTTGTCTTTCTTTAAGAATTTTAAAAAACTTTTCTTCAGATATCTCTTTATCTAAATAAAGATAAACCTGTAAAGGAGCTACTTTTAAAATATAAGCTAAAATTAAAAGAGCTTCCCATTTAGCATAATCTTCATCTTCTATTTTAGAAAGAATTTCTTGAGCATGCCTAAGAGCTGAAGAAACTTTCATTAATTCTTTTTAAAAATAAGCTTGTTAAGAATTATTTCTGTAGTGCCATCTTCTCCTTTAATCTTTCTTATACTGGTCAAAATTTCAAAATCCTGCTGAGCATAATATAAAAAAGGAACAAGCACTCTTTTCCTATCAGAAGAATGAGATAAAATAACCTCTCCCTGATCAGAAAGATATGTTTTAAAAAGATTTATTAAAGGTTGGAATAAGCTTTTTTTAAATACTACTTCTGCTCCTATAATAATATCATATTTTCCTGAAAGTTTAGGATTTCTCCAGTCTAAGATTTCGGTTTCAATTTCTAAATTGTTTTCCTTAGCTGATAATTCTATAAATTTTAAAGGCATTTCTTCATAGTCTGTAGCTAATACTTTATGTCCAAAACCTGCACCTACAATACTGGGGATTCCAAGACCAGCTCCCAGTTCTAAAATTTTTTTTGAAGGCTCTAAGGTAGCTATATAATCTGCTAAAACAAGGCTTGCCTCCCAAACCTTAAACCAAAAAGGAAATTTTTCTACTTCTAAAAATGGATCTCCCTGAAAAATATCTTCAAGTTTAGAAGGTCGCACAATCTCAAAAGTTTTTCCTCTTATAGTAACTTTTTCTTTTTCTAAGGTAATTTTGCTAATATCAACCATTTTTCCTCCTAAAATTTTTTTAAATTAATAATACCAATATTATAGTTCCTAAGATTATTCTGTAAATTACAAAAGAATAAAGAGAATAACGTTTTAAAAAAGGAATTAAAAAGGCTATAGCTAAGAAACTCCAGATAGTTGAAGAAATAAAGCCAGTTAGAGCTAAATCTAAAGAAATAGTGTTAGTTTTAAGCAGTTTCAGGCCTTCATATAAACCTGCTCCTAAAATAAGAGGAGCACCCGCTAAAAATGAGAATTTAGCTGCTATATCTCTTCTCAATCCAGTTAAAAGACCTGCTGAAATAGTAATACCACTTCTTGAAGTTCCAGGAATCAAAGCTAAAGCCTGCGCACATCCTATAAATAAAGCTTTTTTATAATTTAAGTCTTTTATATCTTCTTGTTTTTTTCCTAAAATTTCTCCTAAAATCATAGGAATACTCATAATAATCAAACTAAAAGCTACTATTATAGGTATTCTCAAATAGGTTTCAACAATGTGTTCCAAAGCTAAACCTGCAATACCACCGGGAATAGCTGCTAATAAAATAAACCATTTATAATCCCATATTTCTTTTAAATCCCTCCAAAAATAAACCAGAATTGCTAAAAAAGAGCCAAGATGCATAAAAGCATCTACAGATAGATTAGAACTGATATGAAAAAACTTTTCTGCTAAAATTAAATGTCCAGTGCTTGAAATCGGAAGGAATTCAGTTAAACCTTGAATTAATCCCAAAATAAAAATACCTAAGAAAGTCATTCATATAATCCTTAAATATATTTCTTTTTTCTAAATATAATAAATAAACCTATAATTAATACTAAAAGAAAAATATTGATTATATAAAAAGCATAAGGAGTTCCTTTTAAAGGGGGCAAGTCTTGAAACGGGAGAGGTATATTCATTCCATACATGCCATAAATAATATTAGGAATAGAGAACAATATAGCTATACTTGTTAAAAATTTCATAACAACATTGAGATTATTATTAATAACTGAGGCATAGGCATCCATTGTTCCTGAAACAATATTTAAAAATATTTTAGTCATTTCTATAGCCTGTTTGGTTTCTATTTGAACATCCTCTAATAACTCCATATCATCTTCTGTTAAACGAATGTATCTTCCACTCTGAATTTTAGTGAGAACTGTGTCATTTCCCTGCAAAGAAGTGTTAAAATAAGTAAGTGTTTTTTCAATACTAAGCATTTTTAAAATTTCTTCATTTTCTATGGATTTAAAAATTTCTTCTTCATACTCTTCTAAAACCTTGTCAATCTGTCTTAAAAATTTAATATAAAGGGAACTCACTGCTAACATAAAATTTAAAAGAAAATGAACAGGATTTTTTAAATCAAAAATTTTGCTTTTATTAGCCAAAGCAATAACCTCATCAAAAATAGGATGATCCTTTAAGCATACTGTTATAATATTTTCTTCTGTTAAAATAATACCAATAGGAATAGTCTCATATTTAACAAACAGACCCTTAGAAATTACCTCAGGAACTCTTAAAATTATTAAAATTTGCTGTTCCTCTTTTTCTATTCGTGATCTTTCTTCTTCATCCAAAGGATATCTTAAAAATTCAGGAAAAATTTGAAATTTTCTTTCTATATAAGATAACTCTTCCTCTGAAGGGTTGAATAAACATATCCAGGTATAAGGCATGAACTTTTCAGCGGGAAGTAAAATTCCGTTTTCAGATTTATAAATTCTGAACATAAAAACCTCTGGAAAATTATTACATTCCTCCGATTACTTCTCCAAGTTTGAAAATAGGTAAATAAAGAGCTATCAATATTCCACCTACCACCACTCCAAGAACCACAATTAAAATGGGCTCTATCAAAGTAGATAAAGTATTTACCATTCTATCCACTTCATCTTCAAAAAAGTCTGCAACTTTATTTAACATATCTTCCAATTTACCTGAAAGTTCTCCTACTCTTACCATTTCTACCATCAAATAAGGGAAAACCCCTGTATAAAACATAGGATCAGCTATAGACTGACCAGCTGAAACATTTATTCTGATCTCTTCCATAGCTTTTGCTATAACCATGTTTCCTGAGGTTTCTCCAGCAATATTAATAGCCTGTAATAAAGGAACCCCTCCTCCTACCAAATTAGCTAAGGTTCTGGCAACTCTTGCTACTGCTGATTTATGAAATAATTCTCCTATCAAAGGTAAATGTAGCAAAATTTTATCAGTATTATATCTTCCTTTCTCAGTATTACGATAATACCTTATTCCTAAAAATGAACCTATAGCCAAAATGATAAAAAACATCAAAATTTTACCAAAATTCCTGCTAATATTAATTAAAATCTGGGTAGGTAAGGGTAAAGCATGTCCTGCAGATTCATATATTTCTGCAAATTTAGGAATAACAAAGATCATAATGATAGAAATAACTGTTATAGTAACTGCCATAATTACAGAAGGATAAACCATAGCATGTTTAACTTTACTTTTTATAGCCATAATTTTTTCTAAATGAAGCGCCAATCTTTTAAGAACCTCATCTAAATTACCACTTGATTCTCCTGATTTAACCATCTGTATATAAAGCTTATCAAAAACTTTAGGATATTCAGCTAAAGCATCACTTAAACTACTACCTGTTTCAACTTTTGTTTTTATATCCTTTAAAACTTCTTTAAAATAAGGATTCTTTTGCTGTTCTACCAAAACCTCTAAACTTTTTACAATAGGTAATCCTGCTTCAAGAATAACAGAAAACTGGCGTGTAAAAACAGTTAAGTCTCTATCAGAGACCCTTTTTCTTCTAAATAAAGCACGAAAAAAGGATTCTTTTTTAATATTAATTTTTATAGGAGTAATATTAAGACGTCTTAAATAGACTTCTACAAGCTGTGAATTAGGTGCTTCTAAAACCCCTTTTCTTATTTCACCTGTGGCGGATTTTCCACGCCATTCATACAAAGGCATATTATTTTCCTATCCAATAATTAGGTGCTTCTCTTATAATAATAACATCATGAACATGGCTTTCTCTATACCCAGCAGGTGTAATTTTTACAAATTTAGCTTTTTTCCTGAGCTCTTCTATATTTTTGCAACCACAATATCCCATTCCTGATCTTAAGCCACCTATTAATTGATAAATCATATTTGAAACAGGTCCTCTATAAGGGACTTTACCTTCTATACCTTCTGGAACAAATTTGGATAAATCCTCAGCTTCTTGACCGTACCTTTCTCTTCCTCCTCTTTTTTGCATAGCAGATAAAGAACCCATACCTCTATAAATTTTATAGGTTCTTCCTTCATAAAGAATAGTTTCTCCTGGAGCTTCCTCTGTTCCAGCAAAAAGATTTCCTATCATAACAACATGAGCTCCAGCAGCTATAGCTTTTACTACATCTCCTGAAAATCTAATACCTCCATCAGCAATGACAGGAACTCCATACTTTTCAGCTATTACAGTGCAATTGTGAATAGCTGTTAGTTGAGGAACACCTGCTCCTGCTACAACTCTTGTAGTGCAAATAGAACCAGGACCTATCCCTACTTTTATCCCATCTGCTCCAGCCTTTATTAAAGCCTCTGCTCCTTCAGGAGTTGCTACATTACCTGCTACTAACTGACAATCAGGAAAATGATATTTTATCTCTATAATAGTTTCTATAACATTTTTAGAGTGTCCATGTGCAGAATCTATAAAAAGAACATCTGCCCCTGCTTTAAGAAGTTTTTCTGCCTGCTCTAACCTGTTCTTACTCACTCCTATAGCTGCTCCAACTCTAAGTCTTCCAAGCTCATCCTTACAAGCATTGGGATATTTTTTTATTTTTTCTATATCTTTAATAGTAATTAATCCTTTTAAACAATAATCATCATCTACTATTAAAAGCTTTTCAATCCTTTGAGCATGTAAAATTTTTATAGCTTCTTCTAAACTTATACCAGGTTTAGCTGTTATTAAATTTTCTTTGGTCATTACTTCTTTAACAGGTTTATCAAAATTGGTCTCAAATCTCAAATCTCTATTAGTAATAATTCCTACTAATTTCTTATTTGAGCCCTCTACTACAGGAATTCCAGAAATTTTGTATTCTGCCATTAAATTTAAAACCTCTTTAATAGGGGTATCAGGAGTTACAGTAACAGGATCATAAATCATACCACTTTCGGATTTCTTAACCTTTTCCACCTCTTTAACCTGCTCCTCTAAACTCATATTTCTATGAATAACCCCTAAACCACCCTCTCTTGCCATACTGATAGCCATGCGACTTTCAGTAACTGTATCCATAGCAGCAGAAATTAAAGGTATATTAAGTTTGATTTTAGGAGTGACATAAGTTGTTACATCTACTTCCTTTGGTAAAACTTCAGAATAAGAAGGAACAAGTAATAAATCATCAAAAGTATAAGCTTCGTAAAGGATTTCTAACATGTAGAAACTCCTTTCTATTAAAAATTGGTAATTTTTCAGTAATTATACTCCTCAATTAAAGAAAGTAAAGCTCCTTCCAAGATTCCATACTCGCTTAATACCAAAGAATCTTTCTGAAAAAGATCTAAAATACAAGAGTATATTAAAAGACCAGGAAGAGCTATATCTTCCCTACCTTTTTCCATACCCTTAATCCTTTTAAGCCTCTCTAAATCAGAACTACTAAGTTTTTTTATCAAAGCTTCTAAACGTTCCTTAGTAACTCTATGCCCATGCAACCTTTCCAATACATAAGATTTAAGCTTTAAATCAAGACTACCTAATAAACTGGCAGAACCTCCTGTAATAATTATTTCTTCTAATTCTGTTTTAGGAAGCTCTGAAAGCTTTTCTTTTATATACTCTTTTATAGATTTGACAGCTCTGTGATTAACTGGGTACCTTAAATTAAAAATATCTTTTAAAGTTACTACCCCTAAATCTAAACTTTTCACACTCACCTTTTCTCCGTTTTTTATATAACTAAACTCTGAGGATCCTCCTCCTACATCAATAGTAAGAAAATTTTTTATATTTAATCTTAAACCTTCTAAACCATATTTTATACCCTTAAAAGAAATCTCTGCTTCTTTTTCAGGAGATATTATTTCTATATCAATTCCTATTTCTTTTTTAACTTTTTTAATAAATTCCTCTTTATTCTCCGCCTTTCTAAAAATAGCTGTTCCTATAGCTTTATAAGTTTTAACCTCGTATTTATCTAAAACTTCTTTAAACTTCTTTAAACTCTTTAGCCCTCTTTCAAAAGCTTGTGGAGAAATCTTCCCATTTATACTTAATCCTTCTCCTAATCTAACGTTTTCTTTTTCTCTAATTAAAAAATAAACTCTTTTATTAAAAAATTTCCCTAAGCAAAGTCTAAAACTCTGAGTACCCAAATCCAGAGAAGCAATAAAAGGAGTATTTAAACGTTCTTTAAATTCCTTACCCAATTTAAATAAAACTCTGATTTTTTCTTTTATATAATAGCTCTGATTATTCTTGGGATTTTTAAAAATAACCCCTTTATTTCTCTTAGTATAGAAAACACCAAAATCTCTAAATTCTATCCTATTACCTTTTATCAACTCATCTTTAAGAAGCTCAAAAAATAAGGTTACAATATAATCCAGATCCTCTTTCTCTAAATCTGGAAATTTGTAACTTAATCTTTCTACTAAACTTTTACGATTCATATTTTTTAATTAACAATATACCAAGGTTTGTAAGATAAATTTTCAGTAATAGATGAGACTTTTTCCTCTAAAAGTCTGGATAAAAATCCTTTTTTTTCAGGTAAATAAACTAATATAGCTTTTTTAATTTTAGTTATTTTTTTAGCTTCTTCTACAGCATCCCAAAAGTTTCCTATTTTATCTATTAATCCCAATTTAAAAGCTTCTTCTCCTGTAAAGATCCTTCCATCAGCAATTTCTTTTATTTTTTCTATAGGAATTTTCCTCTCTTTAGAAACAGCTCTTATAAATTGTTCATGTACTATTTTTATCTTTTTGCTTAAATATTTTCTTTCTTCAGGAGTAAGGGGTCTGTAAATAGATCCTGTATCTTTAAAAGCCCCGCTTTTTATGGTTTCTGCTTCTATACCAAGCTTTTTCAAAAGTTTTTGTAAATTGGGAATCTGTAACACCACCCCTATACTTCCTGTTATAGTTCCTGGAGAAGCAAAAATTTTATTACCTCCTAAAGCAATATAAAAACCTCCTGAAGTAGCTATATTCCCCATAGAAACTATTACTGGTTTGATTTTTCTGAGTTTTTGCAATTCCTCAAAGATTTCCTGAGAAGCTCCTACTGAACCTCCCGGAGAATCTATTCTTACTACTACTGCCTTTATATCGCCTCTCTTTTCAAATTCTCTAATGTTCTGAAGATACTCTTCTGAGTCTGTTATAATTCCTTTAATTTTTAAAACACCTATCTTGGGTTTTCCTAAATCTTTATTTTTAAAAATAACTAATAAAGATACCAAAAAACTAATTGTAATAAAAAATACTACCAAACCTCCTATAAAAGCTAATCCATACACCAGCCATGGTCTTTTCATATTAGCACCTTAATTTCTTTTCAATTTTTTAGAAAGAAGTTCTCCCAAGGTTATACCTGTAGTCTTCTGAAAATAAACCTTGTAAGCTTCTATTTCCTTGTTTTCCAAATCTTTTAAATACCTTTGATATGACAAATGGATGCGTCTTTTTTCTTGATCTAAAAGGATTATTTTACCTTTTATCTTTTCTCCTTCTTTATAATTTTCTAACAACTTATCAGACTTTTTAAATTTTGTAGAATCTTCTATTAATTCTTTTAAAGGGATAAAAGCCTGAACTTCAGGTAAAATCTCTACTATTAATCCTGTGGGAAGAACTTTTTTAATAACACCCTCTAACACATCTCCTACTTTGTATTTTTTAAAAACTTCTTCCATAGGATCAGGTTTTAAATGTTTAAGACTTAACTGTAACCTTCTTTTTTCTGGATCAATTTCTAACACCTTAGCCTGTATTTCCTCTCCCTCATTGAAAACTTTTGAAAGGTCTTCTATCCTATTCCAGGAGATATTAGAGATATGGATAAAACCATCTATTCCTTCTTTTATTTCTACAAATATACCAAAGTCTATTATATTTTTTATTTTTCCCGATATTATATCTCCTGCTTTTACTTCAGAAGCAAGTTTTTCCCAAGGACTTGGCTCAAGCTTCCTTAAACTAAGAAGCATTTTTCTTTCAGAAGGTCTTAAATCAAAAATCAAGGCCTCAACTAAATCCCCTTCTTTTAAAACCTCTTCTATTTTAACTTTTTTATTCCATGTGATTTCGCTTTTAGGAACTAAACCTTCTACACCAGGCTCAACCTCTAAAAAAGCACCAAAATTGAATATCTTGGTGATCTTACCTCTTACCCTTTGACCTTCTTGATATTTTTCTCCCACTTTTTCCCAAGGATCAGGAATTAAGGCTTTTATACTAAGTTTTATTCTTTCTTTAACAGGATCAAAGGAAATAACTTTTACTCTTATCTTATCTCCTTTTTTTAAATAATTTTTGGGATCATCAAGTTTTTGCCAAGAAAGCTCTTTGAAAGGCAAATAGCCTGTTAAAACTCCTTCTAAATCAACCAAAAATCCTCCTTTTATAACATCTTTAACTGATCCCTCTAAAACACTTTCTTTTTTTATCTTCTCTATTAAATTCTCTTTTTTCTTTTTATATTCCCTTTCCAAAAGTTTTCTTCTTGATACTATAAAACTTCTGTTTTCTATTTTAAGAATATCCACTTCTAAAACTTTACCCACAAGCTCCTGTGAAGTTTCAGTTTTTTTTCTAAAATAAGATTGAGAATAAGGTAAAAAACCTGTTATTAATTCTTTATACTTTACTTGATAGCCTCCTTTAATTTCAGAAATTACTTTTACCATAATAGACTTTTTTTCTTTAAAAAAATTCTTTATTTCTTCCCATAGCTCCTTTTCTTTTAATCTTTTAAAGGATAAAATAAAAGATCCATCACTTTGTGATCTCCCTACTACTAAAGCTTGAATATGGTCATCTTCTTTTATTAATAAATTTCCTTCCTCTGTTTTAACATCAGAAACAGGAAGAAGGGCTTCTCCTTTTAAACCAATATCTATAAAAACATAATCTTCTGAAATTTTTACTACCTTTCCAGAAACAACACTCCCTATGGAAATATCAGCAGAAAATTTATTGAGATAATTTTCTAATTCTTGAACCCAATTTTCCATAAAATAAAACTCCTTTTTAAAGAATTTTAAACATTTTAAATTAAATTTCTCATTTCTTCAAGAGAAATTCTTTAACAAATTCTATTTCATCCTCTTTGTTTTTAAGATCTCCTTTTATTTTTTTAAATCTCAAGAGCCTTAAAATCTCTCCTATCCTTTTTCCTTCTTTTATACCCAAATTTTTTAAATCCTTTCCTCCAAGCTCTGGTTTGATTCTGGAATACACCTTTAAATATTTTACAACATCATCTTTGATTTTTGAAAAATTAACAGCTAAACTCAGCATAAAATAAACAGGTAGTTTTTCTAAAAATTCTATTTTTTCTTCCAAAGTTAAGTTTTCCCAATTTTTATAATATTCTTCAAATCTTTTAAAATATTTTTTCAAATCTTCTATTTCACTTTTAGCAAAACCTAAAAGCTCAACAGATTCTAAATCACGAAAATCAATCAAACCTAAAAGAAAAAATTTCTCTTTTTCCTTTGAATTCAGCCTTTTTTCCATTTTTTTTAAAATTTCTATCATTAAATCTATATTTTCATTAACCTTAATACCAGCTTTTTCTAAAATTTTTAAATCTTGAGTAACCTGTAAAAGTTCTTTTAATTTTTCTCTTGGTTCTTTATTTAAAAAAAGTTTTAATTCATTAGAAAGTCTTGCAGGAGTAAGTTTTTTTAAAGCCTCTTTTTCAAAACATTTTTTTAATGCCTCTTTAAATTCCTTAGAGAACCCAAAATCAAATCTTACCTTATATCTTATTCCTCTAAATATTCTGGTAGGATCATCAACAAAGGAATCTAAATATAAAGGTCTTATTATGCCTTTTTCTAAATCTCTTAATCCTTTTACCAAGTCTATCAAATATCCCTCATAAGGTGGAGAAAGTCCTATTATAAGAGTATTTATAGTAAAGTCTCTTCTTAAAATATCATCTTTAAAATTAGAAGGGGTTACCTTAGGTAACTGAGCTATGCCTTCGTAAGTTTCTTTTCTTGCAGTAATAAAATCAATAAAAACCTCTTGAGAATCCAGAGCAATTTTTACTTTATAAGTCAAAAATTGAGATTTAAAAATGATTTTTCCTTTTATTCCTTGCAAAAACTCTTTTAAAAACTCTTCCAAATTTCCTTGCAAAACTATATCCAGATCTTTAATAGTTTCTTTTTTAAAACTGGTAATTTTTTGGAAATAAAAATAATCTCTTACCACTCCTCCAGCAAAATATAAAAACTCTCCTCTTTTTTTAGCAAGCTCTGCTGATCTCAAAAGAATCTCTTTAAGCTCTTTTTGAGGAGCTACAAAATTTAAAAAATCATTTAGATCTATTTTTAAAATCCTAAGCTCTGGGATGGAATTTATCATAGATTTCCTTTAATTTTTTATAATCCAGATGGGTATAAATTTGTGTAGTAGCTAAACTGCTATGACCAAGCATCATTTGAAGGGCTCTTAAATCTGCTCCACCCTGTAAAAGATGAGTGGCAAAGGAATGTCTTATTACATGAGGTGTAACTTTATCCTCAAGACCACATTTTTTAGCATACCCTTTTATAATCTGCCAAAATCTCTGTCTGGTTAAAGCTCCTCCTCTTATGTTAAGAAAAACAAAATTTTTACTTTTAGAACTTAAAAATTTAGGCCTAATATTTTCTAAATAGTTTTTTAAAAAATTTAAAGCATAATCACCTAAGGGTATAAGTCTTTCCTTAGATCCTTTTCCTAAAACCTTTACTAAACCAAGCTCTAAATTAAAATTTTCTAATTTTAAATTTACCAGTTCAGAAACTCTTAGCCCTGTAGCATATAAAACCTCAAGCATGGTTCTATCTCTATATCCTAATGGGGTATTAAGATCAGGAACAGATAAAAGCTTTTCTATTTCTTCCAGACTCAAAACTTTGGGCAGTCTTATAGGTAATTTGGGAGATTCTAAAAATAAAAAAATTTGGGTATTTATACCCTTCTCCAACTCAAGAAACTTAAAAAAACTTTTTAAACTTGAAAGTTTTCTCGCTATAGTAAAAGGATTGTAACCTCTTTTTTTTAAATCTTCCAGATATTCTTTTACTACAATAACGTCTTCTAATTTTTTATGTCCTCTTTTTTCACAAAAATCCGCAAAATCTTTTAGATCAAAACTATAAGATAAAAGTGTGTTATAAGAATAATTTTTAACAGAAATCAAATAACCTAAAAATTCATCTATCAAATTATCCATTTTTAACAAATTTTAATAAATTTATGCTTTTGTTAAAAGAAAAATCTGATTTAAATCTAAGGGTCTTTGAGATAGTTCTTTATCTAAAAATACCAGACTTTGAAGATTATCCCCAGCTATTTTAAGCTTTTCTACTATATTATTAAATGAAGCTTCTTCTTCAACTTGTTCTGTTATAAACCATTGTAAAAAGATTTGACTAGCATTGTCCTTTTCTTCTTTAGCCAATTCCATAAGATCATTAATTCGTTTGGTTACTTCCTTTTCATGATTTAAGGCATATTCAAAAACTTCAAAAGGTGTGGAAAAACCAAAGGGAGGTTTGGGGATTTCTTCTAAAATCACTTTTCCTCCTCTTTCTAATATAAATTTATAAAATTTAGAGGCATGCATTAGCTCTTCAGCAGCCTGAGCTTTAAACCAATGAGCAAAACCATCTAAACTTTTTTCTTCAAAATAAGCTGCCATACCAATATAAAGATAAGCTGAATAAATTTCCCATTTTAACTGTTCATTAAAAGCTTTTTCTAAAACCTCTGTAAACACGATAAACCTCCTTTTTAATTTTTTTTACGATCTATAAAGTCAGTTCTTTTAAAGTCTTTTCTACTTTAAATCCTATGGTTTCATCCTTAGAAGTAAGGGCTAAAGTTTTTAATTTAGAAATTATACCTTGTTTTTCAGAAATATTCCTATTAGGAAAATCTTCTTTTAATTTTTCTAAAGCGGCTAAAACAAGTTTTTTATCATCAAGATCTAAAAACAAAATCAAAGTTCTCCAATCCTGTGGCATACCATATTTTTCTACAAATTCTTTAGCAAGTTTCTTAAAATTTCTTGTGCCATAACTTTTATGCAAATTTTCTAAAAACTCTTGTTTTTCTAATTCAGTTTTATCTATAAAAAGCTTTTCCAGTTCTTTCAAGTATTTTTCTTTTGCTTTAAAGTCCTCTTTATGACCTGATCTTTCTGAACGTTCAAGTTTTTTCCTAATTTTACTAAAACCACTTTGATCCTTCAGTTTATCAATTTCTCTCCAAGATAATCTTTTTCTTTCATCATCTCTTGGCATTAAAACCTCCTCCTACATTTTACTTGGTAAAATTTTTTATCTGGCAACATAACTGCAGTAAGTTTTCCTCCATAAATACATCCTGTATCAATACCTATTCTATCTTCTTTTACAAAAGGTTCACTAAATGGAGTATGTCCAAAAACAACAATTTTGGAAAATCTAACATTAGCATAATAAAAACTTCCTCTTATCCAGAGTAAATCTTCTTCTGTCTGGTTTTTCAAATCTTTTTGAGGGTTTATTCCAGCATGCACAAAAATATAATTTTCAACTTCATAAAATAGTTTAAGTTCTTTTAAAAATTTAAGGTGTTCCTCAGGGATTTCTAAATATCCATTTTTATAATAATCTCTTAAAGTTACATTTCCTCCATTATACAAAAAGATATCCACATCTTTTCCTTTTAAAAATCTTTCAAAAAGCCATTCATGATTTCCTTTAAGAGTAATAATATGCTGAGGATAATTTTTCTTTAGTTCTATGATTTTTTCTATCACACCTCTGGGAGATGGCCCTCTATCAATATAATCTCCTAAAAAAATTACTAAATCTCTTCCCCAATTCACAGGAAGAATATCCAAAAGTGCTTCCAAGCTATCTAAACAACCGTGAATATCTCCAATTGCAAAAATTTTATTATAAGAAACGGGCTCTTCTATCATCAAGCCTTTTAATACCATATTTATAAGCTAAATTCAGTGCTTTTTCCCATTCATCTTTAGTAATCATTCTATCAAGAGGTGGATATTTCCAAGCATCTCCACAGGGCCTATATTGATCCATGAGATTTAAATATGTATCCTTAGAAATTTCTTCTGATATAAATTTAATCACTTCTTCTGTTTGGGAAAGGTCTCCTGGTAAAACTAAATGCCTGATAATCAATCCTCTTTTAGCTATACCATTTTCTATAATTAGATCTCCTACCTGTCTATGCATTTCTTTAACTGCCTCTTTTACTACTTTGGAATAATTTTTAACTTTAGAAAGCTTTAAAGCTACCTTATCATCCATATACTTAATATCAGGCATATAGATATCTATTATTCCATCAAGAAGTTTTAAAGTCTCTAAGGATTCATAGCCACCACAATTGTAAACAATAGGGAGATTTAAACCCATTTCCGCAGCTATTTTTATTGCTTTTACAATAAAAGGAATTTGATGAGTAGGAGTAACTAAATTAATATTATGACAGCCCCAGACCTGTAAAATTATCATGATCTTAGCAAGATCTTCAACTTCTATAATATCTCCTTCTCCTAAATGGCTAATTTCCCAGTTTTGACAATAAACACAAGCCATATTGCAATAAGTAAAAAATATAGCTCCAGAACCATTTTGTCCCACTAAAGGCCTTTCCTCTCCAAAATGAGGACCATAGCTTGCTATTATCGGTTTATTAGTCACTCTACAAAAGCCTTTTTCTCCTTCTAAACGGTTTACCTTACACTTATTAGGACAGAGATCACAAGACCTAAGTTTTTCATACAAAATTTCTATTCTTTTGTCAAGCTCTCCTGTTTCTAAAAGGTCTAAATAAGAAGGATATTTATTCATAAAAGCTCAAACCAGTGTTTTATTTGAGGAGGTCTTTTCAATAGTAAATTAAAATTTAAATAACAACCTGCACAAAAAGTAGCTAAAATATCAATATTTTCTAAATCTTTTATCCAATTTTTTTTAAACCTTCTTTGAAAACCTTCCAACCAAAGAGAAGCTTTTGGAGAACCACAGCAAAAATCTTTTATCTCTAATTTATTTTTTACCAGATTAAAATCTTCTGTCAAGTGGCAAGGAAGATGAAAAATCACATCTTTTTTTTGATTTTTTAATTTTTCTATTTCTTCTTCTGCAAAATCTGATAAAAATCTATAACCAGATATAACTCTCTCAGCAAGTCTTTTAAATCTATCTTCGTAAACACTCCCTTTGAAAATTTGAGGATAAATTTTTTTAAAAATCCATAAACAAGTAGCACAAAACATGATTAAAAAACCTTTTGTTTTTTCCAGAACCTCTAAGTTCTTAAGTGCCTTTTCTTTTAGTAAAGATATGTAACCCAAATTTAAAAAAGGAGCGCCACAACACTCTACTTCCAAAGGCATGTAAGCATTTAAGTTATATTTTTCCAAAATTGAACCAAAATTTCTTAAAACTTGGGGATAAAAATATTTTAAATCACATGAATAATAAATAACTATATCTCCTTGCTTAGAAAATCTTTCCTTAAGTTTGGAATTTATTTTTCTATTTTCTACGGAAATTAAATGTAACCAATTGTTAATTTCTAAAAATATTTTTAAAGGATCTGAAGCAAATTTTTTTAAAAATTCTTTAGAAATAGAATTTTCTTTTTTTTCCTTTAAAATTTCTAAATAAGCTTCAGGAAAACTTACTTCATTAGGGCAATTTCTTTCGCATATTCCGCACATAAGACAAAAATCAAAACTTTTATGAAAAGTATCTTGCAAAAGATAAAAAATTCTTCCTCTTGGAGAAAAAATTTCTTCTTTAAAAACCTGATAAGAAGGACATAGAGGAACACATTTGCCACAACGAGTGCAGAATTTAAGAAATTCTTTTATAGTTTTTATTGGCATTCTTCTTTATTAAAAAATTATACCACCAAGCACACCATTCTGTATTTAAAATAGCCTCTAACAGCTTTTTGGCAATTGGAGTAACAAGCCTTGGTTTGGCATATTCTATCCATTTTTCTGCATAGGGGTTATTTAAATCTTTTTGTTCTTTTAACTGTATAATTAAATCTATTACATCTGCATCATGCACTAATTTTGCTTCAAGGGTTTCCATATCTCTATATTCTTTCCACAGAGTTAAAACTTCCTCTTTTAGATGAATACCTTCAAAAGCATCTTCAAATGCTCTTTTTTCATCAGCTTTGTTATAAAGTTTATTTACTGCATTAAAATCCCCTGTGCGTGTCTCATGAAGATCATGAATTAAAGCCATTTTAAGAAGTTTCTCTTTATTTACCTTTTCTCCAGAAAGCTCTGCTAAAATCCAAGCACAAAAAGCCACTCCAAAGGAATGAGATGCTATATTTTCTTTTCCTGTTCCTAAATAGGGATAACCAGTCCTTTCTATTCTTTTAAGAAATGCCACTTCAAAAAGAAGATCTGCATATTTATTAAGCTGTTTCATATTTCTTTGCTAAATAAGCCAAAACTTTAAAAATTATCTTACTTGCTATATATTCTGTAATAGGATTAATATGATCGGGTTTCACCTCTACTAAATCCATACCAATCAGATTATATTTAACCACTGATTTAAGTATTTGCAAAATTTCAAACCAGTTCAATCCTCCAGGTTCAGGAGTACCTACCCCTGGTGCAAGAGAGGGATCCAAAACATCTATGTCCAGAGATAAATATATATTTCCCTCTTTTATAAAATTTTCTATAACTTTTAAGCTTTGAGAAGGATTTTCTTTAAAATCTTTAGACCAAATTAAAGGATAATTTTCTTTTCTGATAAATTCATATTCTTCCTCAGATAAAGTTCTTATGCCTATACTTAAAATAGGAATTCCCATTTCATAAATTCTTCTCATTACTGTAGCATGATTAATTTTAGTGCCATTATATTCATCTCTAAGATCTAAATGAGCATCTAAATGCAAAATTTTTAAATCAGGATAAAATTCTTTAATAACCTTGATGCTACTTAAAGTAACGGTATGTTCTCCTCCTATGATTATAGGAAACCTTTTTAAATTAAGAGTGTCTCTTACATATTGAGAAATTTTTTTTAAAGCCATTTCTATTTCAAAGGAAAGTTCAGGAACAGGATAAGTAAAAAAACCTAATTTTTCATAGGGATTTAAAAAAACCTCTTCATCAAAAAATTCCATATTAGGACTTACTTTAAGAATTTCTATAGGTGCTTCTTTAGTTCCTTTTTTCCAAGAGGTAGTAAGCTCTAAAGGAGCTGGAATAAGGGCTACCCGTGCTTGAGGATGATCAGGTAGCCCTAAAAATGTGAGCTTCATCTCTTCTTTACAAAATTAAGTTTTTTCTTTCCATACGAACAAAATTTTCTACTGCTCTGATAGAACGGGGAAATTCTAAACCTCTATCAAAGAATTTAATTTCACTTTTCTTAATTTCAAAAATACGAGTAATATCAGCAATAGCCTTGTCAGCATTAAAAGGCTTGCAGGAAAATACATCTACACTTAAATAAAGTTTTTCAGGAAAAGTATGAATACTAATATGGCTTTCAGCTATTATTACAAATCCAGAAATTCCCCAATCTTCTGGTACAGGAGCATAATATTTAAATACATAAGGGGGCATAATTTTTGTCATCTCTATCTCTTCTGGATATTTGCTTAAGAAGTTATATATAAAATCTAAATCCATTAATTTCTCACGGTTAGCTCCATAACCATCAATAATCAAATGCTGACCAAAACCATACTCAAACTTTTCTGTATTTTTCATTTTCATCCCCCCTTATAGAAGATTTTAGGAACGGGTTTTAAAATATATCAGAAAAATTTTTTGTCAAGTTTTTTCCTTAAAATTTTAAAAAATTTTTAAATTAACCAAAATCTTTTAGTTAAAATTTGCAAAATTTTTATTTTTATAAAGTTTTTTCTTATTTTTTTATACAAAATAAAACTTGTCTTCTTTTTTTTATAAAATATAATAAAGTTTTTTACAAAATGAATAGATTTTTTATAAAAGTTTTTTTGTTAGTTTTCTTTTCTCTTTTATTATCCTCCTGTACTCCTTATACTGGTTCAAAAGGAACTTTATTTGATCTTATTCCTGAAGAAAAAGAAATTCAATTAGGAAAGCTCTATACTTATTCTTCTATAGATGAATACGAAGGACTTTATCCTGAAAAAGAAGTTCAAAATTATGTATCTTTTATAGGCTATAAACTGACAAAAGTTGTTTTTAGAAAAAATCTACCTTATAGATTTTATGTAGTGAATTCTGGAGTCATTAACAGTTTTGCTTTACCAGGAGGACCTGTAATTATCACCAGAGGACTTTTATTGCAACTTGACAATGAAAGTCAATTAGCTTGTGTATTAGGACATGAACTTGCTCATATAAATGCAAGACACCACGTAAAATTTTTAGAAAAAGAATTAGCCCTAAGTTTAATATTGCAAATTGGAAGTATTTTCCTTCCTAAGGATTTATCTGGTGAGGCCTTATTTAAATTAGGGCAAATTTCAGCTACTCTTTTAACTCTCAAGTTTAGCAGAAATCAAGAAAGAGAAGCAGATAGATATGGAATCTTTTTTGCTTATAAAGCTGGCTATTCCCCTGAAGGAATAATAAAAATTTTTAAAAAATTTAAAAAATTGGAAAAATACAGACCACCAGAATGGTTATCCACCCATCCTCTTCCAGAAACAAGAATAAAAGAAGCCAAAAAATATATTGCCCTTTTAAAACCCTCAGGTGTTCTTATAAAAGACACTGCTGAGTTCCACAAAATTAAAAAACTTTTACTCCAAACAAAAAGTTCTTACGATTATGTAGAAAAAGGAAAAAAAGCCTATAAAAATTTAGATTATAAAAAAGCTGAATTCTATTTTAAAAAAGCTACAGAACTTTATTCTAAAAATACCGTTGCTTATGTTTATTTAACCTCTATTAAATTAAAAGAAAAAAAATTTAAAGATGCTCAAAGATATATTAATAAAGCACTCATTTATGATCCAAATTTCTTTTCTGCTAATATTTTAGCAGGAATTACTTATTTTAAACTCAAAAAATTTTATGATTCTCTAAAATTTTTTGAAAAAGCCAAAGAATTGGTGCCTTTTAATGGAATCTCTTATTATTACATAGGCAGAATTTATGAAAAAGAAAAAAAATATCAATTAGCTTTGCAAAATTACAAAAAAGCTCTGGAAATAGGACCTAAAAATACATCATGGTATAGAGATTGTTATTATAGATATTATAATTTACTGATGTAAAATTTAGGATTTTACAGTATTTTTAAAATCGTAAAATAGTTTTAGTCTAACCTTTTTAAATTCTTTTAAAGTTTCTAACATAAGATAATTCTCAATCTCATATTTTTTAGCTAAAGCAGGAATTATTTCTTTTTCTCTTTCCTCTTTGAAATGACACATAGTATAAAGATTGTATTGCCAATTAGGATAAGTTTTTCTTTCATAACAATGGGTAATAAAAGGTTTTTTAATTAATTCTTTAGCTATAGACTCCAGCCTATCCTTATTTACCTCCCAAGCAACCATTACATTTATCTTATATCCTACTTTATCATGCTTAATCAAAGCTCCAAATCTTCTTAAAGCTCCTTTTTTCTTCATTTTTTTTATCCAATCAAAAAGCTCTTCCTCTGAAATCTTTAAAGATTCTGCTATATCTTTAAAAGGGGTTTTTTCTAATTTAAGAGGCTCTTGTAAAGCCTTAACAAGTTTTTTATCAAATTCGGTGAATATTAAATTACAATCTTGCGAATTTACGAATTCTCCTTGTTCATTACTAAAACTCTTGGCATCCCCAAGATTTAATATTGTAGAAATTTTAAATATCCTTAAAGCTGGGAGATATAAATATTCTTTTATACCGCATTTTTCTGCTAAGGCTTGGGCTTCTTCTAATAAATTTTTTTCAGGAAGAACAACCAAAATAAACCAAAGGTTATAAAGGTGATTTCTTAAATAATTATGACTTACACCTGGATGGCTGTTTATAATCTCTATAATTTCTGAAAGCCTTTCTTCTGGAACTTTAAAGGCAAACAAACCAGATTTATGTCCAAAAAATTGAGGATTAAATATAGCTGAAATTTGTCTTATAATTTTTTTTTCCTGAAGTTCTTTAATTATTTTTATTACATCCTTTTCTTCTAAATCAAATTTTTTAGCTATTTTTAAAAAGGGACGCTTATCAAGAGGAAAATCTTTTTGTATGAAATTTAGAAACTTCTTTTTTAATTTAGCAGTAAGTATTTTATTATGATCCATATATTAAAAAATTCTTTAATAATTTTATTCTATTAGGATGTTTTAATTTTCTCAAAGCTATACTTTCTATTTGTCTAATTCTTTCTTTGGTTACTCCAAATTTATTACCCACCTCTTCCAAGGTGCAAGATTCCTTCTCTCCTATACCAAATCTTAGTCTAATAATTTTTTCTTCACGAGGAGAAAGGGTTTTTAATAATTCTCTTATTTTTTCAGAAAGAGCCATATTAAAAGCTGCTTCATCAGGTTTTACAGCATTTTGATCCTCTATGAAATCTCTTAAAGTTGTATCCTCTTCATCTCCTACTGTGGTTTCTAATGAAACAGGTTGTTTCATAACTTTAAAAATATAATTTAACTTTTCTATAGAAAGCCCTGTCTCCTTAGCGAGTTCATCTAAGGTAGGATCCCTTCCATATTCCTGATAAAACTTTGTAGAAATAACTTTGCTAATTTTATAAATGGTTTCAATTATATGCAAAGGAATTCTTATAGTCCGAGTATTTTCAGCTAAATATCTGGTGATACTTTGTCTTATCCACCAAGTAGCATAAGTGCTAAATTTAAATCCTTTCCTATAATCAAATTTTTCTATAGCTTTCAGAAGACCTATATTTCCTTCTTGGATAAGATCAGCTAAAAACATTCCCTTAGGAGAATATTTTCTTGCCAATGATATTATTAATCTAAGATTGGATTTAACAAGCTCTTCTTTACACTTCTTGATCTCTTGAAAAGCCTGATAAATCTTTTCTCCACTATTATAAACTTCTTCTAAAGGCTCTCCAAAAAACTCATTAAAACGCTTTAAAAATTTTTTATATTCAAATAAACTTCTTTTAATTTTCTCTAAATCACTTTTTGTTATGGAAAAATTTTGAGCATACTTTTCTATTTTGGAAAAACTTCCATTTAGAGAAAATATATTATCCAAATCCTTTTCATCAAGAAGATATTTTTTCTGAATTTTTAGTTTTAAATTATTAAAATTTTTTATTTTTTCATATGTTTCCAAAATTTCACAGGCTAATTCATCTAAAAGAATCTTGGTAGGTCGTACTTCATAAATCAAATCTATAGCTTTGGCCTTTAATTTCAAATTATATTTATTATTGGAATTATCCAAACTTTCTGCTAAAATTTGTTTTAGTTTTTCTAACCATTCCTTAGATTTATTTTCGTCTTTTTCCAATTCTTCCCAATCTTTAAAAAGCAAAGCTAATTTCTTACGTCTTTCAGATTGAATTAGTAGATGATAAAATTTAGCTGTAGAAGAATAGAAATTTAAGATTTCATTTAAAATTATTTTCTCATTTTTTTCTATAGTTTGTCCAATTCTAACTTCATCCTCTTTAGTTAAAAGTTTATGAGAAAAAACTTCTTTAAAATAAATTTTTATGGGATCTGCTGATTTCTTTTTCTTAAGACTTCCTACATCTTCTTCAACCCAATCGTCATTTTCTGAAACCTCCTCTAAAACCATTTCTTCTTCATCAAATAAACAAAAATTTTTTTTGCTTTGGAGGCTCATTATTTCCTCCTTTTAGCTATTTATATGGCTATTTCTTTTATTTGCTAAAGAATTTTTTAAAAGCCAGAGATATTTCTCTATTTCCTCTTTAGCTCCTTGAGATTGGAAAATTTTTAAATTTTCAGCTATTTTTTTAAGCTCTTTTTTAGCAAGTTCTCTGGAAATAAATCTTTTAATTTGTTCTAAAACTTCCTCCTTTTCTTCAAAAGGTGGATTTAAAAGAATATCACTTAAAATCTCCTGAAACTCTAAATCAGGAACATAATCTATTTTCGGCTCCTTTTTCTTTAACTCTTCTATTAAACATTTTAAAAATTTAGTATATTTAGAAAAATTATTATACTCAAGCAACTTTGTCAATCCTACTTCTTCTAAAATCGGAAAATCTTCAGGATAATTTACAAGATATTGAGCTATGATTTTAAAACAAATGTCTTCTTTACTTTCTGATATTTCTGAATTTTCTTCCAAGGACTGTTCTTTTAAAACAGGTGTTTTTTGAGAAAAACACTTAAAAATTTCATTCTCTGGAAGGCCTAATTGAAAACTTAATTCTTTTACTATCTGGTTTTTCAAAATAGGATCTTCTACAGGTTTAAAAATTTCTATCATTTCTTTAAAAGTTTTGGATGGGTTTATTTGATAATCTTTCTTATAAAAAGAAAGAACAAAAGAAATGGCATCTATGCTCATGTTTTGAAGCTCATTTAAAAGTTCCTTTTCTTTAAGATCCTTTTTTCTTACCCAAGAATCAGGATCATCTTCTTCAGAAAGGACTACACACCTTGGAAAAATGGACTCTTTTAAAAACAAAGAGATTGCTCTTAAAGTGGCTTTTTTTCCTGCTAAATCTCCATCATAAAATATGATCCAGTTTTCACTAAGTTTTTTAAGAATCTTTACATGCCTTTCTGTTAAAGCTGTTCCACAGGTAGCTACTACATTCCTTATTCCTTTTTCCCATAGACTAAGAAAATCAAAATATCCTTCTACTAAAAAACCTATGTTTTCCTTTTTTATAAATTCTTTAGCCTGATAAAGTCCATATAAAACCTCTGATTTTTTATAAATTTTGGATTCCGGGGTATTTAGATACTTAGGCTCTTCATCCTTTTCTAAAGCTCTTCCTCCAAACCCTACACATTCTCCCTTGGTATTAAATATAGGGAAAACAATTCTACCTCTAAACAGATCTATATAGGATCCATCAGCACCCTTTTTTATAACTCCAAGCTCTTCCCCTTTTTTTAATTCTTCTTTAAAAGAACGAAGATATCCTGATAAAACTCTTCCTTCATAAGGTGCAAAACCTAAAAGAAAAATTTTTATAGTTTCTTCGCTTATTCCTCTTTCTTTTAGATACTCCCTTGCTTTTTCTGAAGATTCATGAAAATATAAAAGATGGTGATAAAATTTAGCTATTTTATAATTTATTTCTACTAATTCGCTTTGCCTCTTTTTTTCAATAAAAACCCTATTATCTACATGTATACCAGCTTTTTCAGCAAGATTTAAAAGTGCCTCTTTAAAACTTATACCTTTTATTTTCATATAAAAGGTTACTACATCTCCAGCAATACCACAACCAAAACATTTGAAAATCTGTTTTTCAGGACTTACTACAAAGGAGGGAGTTTTTTCAGAATGAAAAGGACAAAGACCTACAAAATTTCTACCAACCCTTTTAAGCTTAACATAATTTGAAACTACCTCTACGATATCATAACTATTTTTTACTTGTTCAAAAAGATCATTCAAAGGCATACCTTTAATATAAATTTTTAATAAAACAATTTAATAAAACAATTTTTAAACTTCAGAGGAGCTGAGAGAGCTTTACCCGAGAAATAAATCTCTTTAAAAATTTCATAAGAAAAACCTTAGCGATTTAAATATCCGAATTCTTTTATTTTATAACTCACTTTTTAAATTATTCAAGAGTATATAAAATTTAATTTTTTTCTTCTAAATAAACTATTGTAACACCTGTTCCACCTTCCCAAGGCTCAGCAAATTCAAAATTTTTTACCAAAGGATGTTTTTGGAGATAATTTCTTACAGCTTCTCTTAATTTTCCAGAACCATGACCATGAATTAAATAAACTTTTTCAATCCCTTCTAAAAAAGCTTTGTTTAATTTTTTCTCTACTTCTATTAAAGCTTCATCTACAGTAAGACCTAATAATTTTATTCTTTCTTTTTTAAAAGATCTCTTCAATTTCTCTTTATGTTTATCAAGATCTGATTTTATTTGAGCAGAAACAACCTGAGAAATTCTTTCAGGAATAATTTTTATCACATTTTCTTTGGAAACTTCTATTTTTAGAGAGCCCATTTTTACTTCTATGGTCTTTTCCTTAACTTTCAAAACTTCCCCTTCTTTTTTAAAAGGTAAAACCTGAACTCTATCTCCCTCTTTTATTTCTTTAATATCTTCTTCTACTACTGATTCTTCTAAAACTTTTTTAACAAATTTATCAAATTCTTCTAAAACCTTTTTAGAACTGATTTTTTTACTCTTAATTTCTTTTATAAGTTCTTTAAATTCCTTGTTCCATAGATTTATCCTTTCTTCCAGTCTTTTTTGATAAAGTTCTTTTATTTTTTCTCTCTCCTTTTCTAAAATCTCTTTTTCTTTCTGTAATTCTTTCAAATTGTTATCTAACTCTTCTTTTAATTTTTCAACCTTTTTTATTTCTTTTTCTAAAACTTTATACCATTCCCAGTATTCTTTATTTTCTAAATAAACCGAGGCTCTAACAAGAATTTCATCTGGAAATCCTACTTTTTTAGCCAAATCAAAAGCTAAGGATTCACCCCAAATTCCATAAATTAAACGATATGTAGGTTCTTTAGTTTGAAAATTATATTCCATAGTAGCTATTTTTAATTTACCTATTTTTAAAGCCACAGTTTTAAGAAATTGAGAATGTGTTGTTAAAACCACTTTGGTATTTCTATTCAGAAGTTCTTCCACCACAGCAGAGATCAAAGCCATTCCTTCTTCAGGATTGGTACCTTTACCAGGTTCATCCAATAAAACCAATGATTTATGGTCAGCTTTGTCAAGAATCTCTTTTAAATTTTTAAGATGAGAGGAAAAAGAAGATTCCCCTTGCAGGATATCCTGATCATCTCCCATATCTACAAAAATTTGAGAAAAAACAGGGAGTTCAGCAGATTTAGCTGGTATAAGGAATCCTGTTTGAGCCATGAGAGCAAGTAAACCTATAGTTTTTAAAGAAACTGTTTTACCACCAAGATTAGGTCCTGAAATAAGAAGCCCTTGTTCTATAAGAAAATCATTATATACCGGTTGGGAATTTTTATTTCTTTCCTTTTTTAAAACCAAAAGAGGATGCACTCCCGAAATTATTTTAAAAATTCCCTTTTCTTTTAGCTCAGGAAAAATTCCTCTATAGGATCTGCCTAATTTAACCTTAGCTACGGTTATTTCAAAATCAATATATTCCTCTTCTAATTGACAAAATTCATAAGCCCTATGAAAAAGTTCTTCCGAGATTTCTTTTAAAATTTTAATAATTTCTCTCTGTTCTTTATATTTAAGATCTTCTATTTCATTACTTAGAGCTACAATTCCTACAGGTTCTATAAAAGCTGTAGCACCACTTTGAGAAACTTCATGCAAAATTCCTCTTACTTTATTTTTATACTCTGCTTTAACAGGTAAAACATACCTTCCTTCTCTCTGAGTAAAAAGATTATCCTGAAGATATCCTTTTTTATAAAAATGTTCTTTTATTTTTTCTAATTTAGAAAGTAGAAGTTCTTGAGCTTCTCTGATTCTTTTTCTAATAATATAAAGTTGATAGGATGCATTATCTTTTACTTCTCCTCTTTCATAATCTAAAATTCTATCAAGTTGGAGCTCTAAATCCTTCAGTTCTTTATAAAGATTTGCTAAGGATGAAAAAATAGAATCCTCAAGAAGAGGAGATATTTTTTTAAGAGTTAAAAACCACTTTTTTATTTCAACAAGATCTACAGGTAAAAATAAACCTCTTTTATGAGCTTTATTAAAAAGCTCTTTTAAAGATTTAAGGACAGGGAGATTTATATTTTTACCTTTTTCAAAGAGATTCCAAAGATATTTGGATCTTTCTTGTAATAATTCAGCTTTTTCAAAATCAAAATTTGGTATTAAATCTTTACAAACCTTTTTAGAAAAATCTGAAGATAAAAATAACTCTAAATAGACTAATAACTTATCCCAATCTAATTTTGATAAAGATTTAAGCACTATTTCAAAAAACTATCTTAACCGAATCTTATCTTTCTTTCATTTTTTGCTGGAGTTTTTTCAATTTCTTAAGAAGTTTCTTACGAGCAGCTTGCATTTTTTTTCTGCGTCTCACTCCGGGTTTTTCATAAAACTCTCTTTTTTTAACTTCAGAAAGTATTTTTGTTTTTTCAACCAGTCTTTTAAATCTTTTTAAAGCCTGTTCCAAAGATTCTCCTTCTCTTACTATAATTCCAGCCAAAAGAAAATCCCTCCTTTTTAGATTTTTGGTTAAGTCTAACGTTTTTTCTAAATTTGTCAAGAAGATTTTTCTGCTTCTAATATAGTAAAATTGATTTATTTTAAAAATTTTTTATATTTATGATTATGGAATTTCTAAATATAGGTTTTATCTTACAAACTTTTTTTTCCTTTTTAGCTATTATGAATCCTATAGGAAACACTCCTATTTTTCTTTCCTTAGTTAGTAATCTTCCTGAAGCAGATCACCGTAAAGTAGCATTGATAGGAGTTCTAACAGCTTTTTTTATAGTTCTACTTTTCACCTTAGGAGGAAACCTTATTTTTAGGCTTTTTGGTATCACTTTACCTGCTTTTAGAATTGCAGGCGGGATTTTGGTTTTTATGATAGCTCGTAATTTGCTCAGAGCTAAAAAATCTTACCAACATCACCCTACTGAAGAAGAAATTGAAGAAGACATTGAAAATATTGCTATTACCCCTTTAGCTACACCTATCCTCGCAGGACCAGGAACTATCACAACCGCTCTTTCCTTAGTAGGAAGAAAAAGCGATCCTTTTACTATTTTAATGGTAATTTTCATTTTTGGTATTGTATGTTTGATCACTTATTTTTGCTTTATTTATGGAGATCTTTTAACTAAAAAACTTCGTCCCTCAGCTATTGGAGTAATGACCCGTCTTATGGGGCTTATTCTTGCTGTAGTTGCTGTTCAGATGATCATAGAGGGAACCACAGATATAATTCTTCAAATTAGTAAAAAAATAGCAGGAGTTTAATCTATGTTAGATTTAACAGAAAAAGAAAAAAAAGTTTTAAAAATTTTAATAAATGGTCTTCCTATTTGTGAAAGGCCTTATTATAAAATAGCTCAAAATCTGGATCTTTCTGAAGAAGAAGTTTTAAATATTATAAAATCCCTTATAGAAAAAAAAATTATAAGAAGATTAGGGATAACTTTAAGACACAACCTTGCAGGAATAGAAGGGAATGCTATGGTTGCCTGGAAAGTTCCCGAAGAAAAAGTAGAAGAAGTAGGAAATGCCTTAGCTTCTCTTCCTTTTGTGTCTCATTGTTATTTGAGAAAAACCTATGAAGATTGGCCTTATAATCTTTATACTATGTTACATGCCAAGAATAAGGAAGAGCTATTTAAATTGATTCAAAACATTTCTGAAAAGTTTAAATTATTTGAATATGAAGTATTATTTACTAAAAAAGAAATAGTAAGAAAGCATGCTCAATATTTATTATAATCTTGTTTTTAAAACCAAGAGTTGTTATTATAAATTTATGAAATTCTTAAAAATCTTTATAGCTTTTTTATCTGCTGTTTTGTTTTTAATATCTTTTGCAAGAGCTTGGGAAATAAAAAAAACTATTATTTATCCTTATAAAACTTATTTATTAATTAATATCTTTTATAAAGAATTCCCTTTGCAAAAGTTGATTTTAGCCTTAAAAGAACAAAAATATCCTATTTTTATTAATTATGATTTTGAAATTTATAAAAGACGTTTCTTTATTTTGAAAGATGTCCTTTTATACAAAGAACTTTATTCTCAGAAACTTTTCTATGATCCAGAAAAAAATCTTTATTTTTTGGAAGATAATTCAAATCTTATCTCTTTTGATAAGGCAGAAAAAGCCGTTCTTAAAACAGTTAAATTAGAATCTTATCCTTTAAAATTTAAACTTCCTCCTGAGAATAATTCACTTTATTTAAAAGTAAAAGTTGACATTAATTACAAAACCCATTTATCAAATGATCTTAGATATACAAAAAAAATACACACTAAAGTTTTAAAAATTTCTAAAACCTTTGAATTAGATGAAATTCTGGCAAAACCTTAAACAACTTTTAAAAAAATATAAACTCTTTTTTATACTTTTTCCTTTAATAATTTTCTTTGTCTGGTTAGAATTTAATGTATTTGACCTTTCCTTTTTAAGTGTATCTCAGAAAAATGTTCTTCTTTTCCTGTTATTTCAACTAAATCTTATTTTTATCCTGGTTTTACTTTATTTTATTTTTAGATATTTGCTTAAAATTTTCTGGGAAATAAAGGTTAAAAAAATATCCAAAAGCATAAAAATAAAACTTTTTACCACTTATTTCCTTTCTATTATATTTCCATCTATCATACTTGTTCTTGGAAGCTTTTTCTTTTTTAAAAAGACACTTGATTATTGGATAAAAGAATACATTGAAGAAAAGTTTATAACACAATTTATGAAAGCTGAAGACTATTATAAAGATACTGAAAGAGAACTTTTAATAAAAGGGCAAAATATAATAAAAAATTATATTTCTAAAACCAAAAGAGTAAAAAGTAAAGTTCTCAGGGAAAGGTATCGTTATTTTTCTGATCTTGATTCTATAGAAGTTTATACATATTCAGGAGATCTCTACAAAAAAACTTATTCTTCAGATATAAAAGAAAAACTTGGTATACCTCCTTCCATTTTAGATAAAATTAAAAATGAACAGATACCTCAAACTCAAATATCCACCATAGATTCCAAAATTTTAATTAGAGTTTTTATACCTTGTAAAGATAAAAATGGTAAAAATTTCATATTAGCTACAGGAAAAATCTTAGATTTAAGCAAATTTTCTAATAATCAAGGAATCCCAGAAAAGAAATATCTAAAAATTTTTAAAAAATTTTTAATGTTAGCAGGCTTCTCTGTTCTTCTTCTCATAATTTTTATAGGTATTTGGGTTGGGAGTAAAATTGGTAGAAATCTTACTGAACCTTTGCAGAATTTATTATTGGCCACTCAAAAAATATCTCAAAAGGATTATCAATTGGAAAACCTGCCTTTGGGTGAAATTTCTGAAGATGAAATAGGAATGCTCATAAAATCTTTTAAGGATATGGCCAAAAAAATAAAAGAGTATGAAGATGAATTAAAAAGGTACAATGATTATCTCATTACTATACTAAATCATCTCCCTATAGGAATTCTTATTTTAAACCAAAATCTTCAAATAAAATATTTTAATGAAAGTTTAAAAAATTTATTAAAAACCTATGATTTTGAAGATATAGATCATTTTTTAGAACTTTTAAATCTTAGAGAATTAATCGGTTCTGTTGATTTGACAATACCCTTTTATAAAAGTTTTGAGTTAACTAAAAATGATAAAGAAATCTTCTTAGGGATAACTGTTATAAAACTGGAATCTAAGGAATTGGAGTTTATGTTTATTATAGAAAATCTTGAGGAAAAAGAAAATCTTAAAAAGCTTTCTCTGTGGAAAGAAGTAGCACTAAGAATTGCTCATGAGATAAAAAATCCTTTAACACCTATTAAACTTTCTGTAGAAAGATTAAAAAAACAATTAGAAAAAAATCTTGAAGGAGAAAAAAAAGAAATACTTTTGAAAACTACTTATACTATAGAAAAATATATAGAAGAATTGAAAAAGCTTGCCACAGATTTTTATTATTTTTCTAAAAAACCTCCTCTTAATTTAGAAAAATGGAATTTGCTTGAAAGCCTCATAGAAGTGATAGATCTCTATGAATTTGCTTATCCAAAGATTAAATTTAATATAAGAGCAGAAGATGATGCAGAGTGTTTTTTTGATAAATTTCAATTCAAAAGAATCTGGATAAACTTGATTGATAATTGCATAAAAGCCATGAATGGAGAAGGAATTATAGATATTTTAATAAACAGGAAAAATAATGGGGTTATAATTGAAATTAAAGATACAGGAGAAGGAATTTCTGAAGAAATTCAGGAAAAAATAGCCAAAGGAGATATAATAAAATTAAAAGAACTTGGCACAGGTCTTATTATGGTCTATTCTATTATTAAGCTTCATCATGGAACATTTCAAGTGAAAAAAAACCATCCTAAGGGAACTCATTTTATTATCACTTTACCCTGCAAACCTAATAAAGTTTAATTTTGGAAATTAAAGGCATTTTAAAAGGCTTTTTATAGCCTCTATTTCGCTGTGAGAAAGCTTTCTAATTTCTCCAGGTTTTAAGTTTTCTAATTTTACTGGACCGATGGCAATTCTTCTGATATGTAAAACCTTGTATCCTAATTTACCAAACATTCTTTTTAAAAGATGATATCTTCCTTCAAAAACCGTGATTTTTAAAAAATCTTTATCTTTGTTTAGAAATTCAATTTGGCAGGGTTTGGTTTTCCCTTCTGAAAGTTCTATCCCCTTTTCCAAAAACTCTTTATCCTCTTCCTTAAGTCTTGGAGTTATTTTTAACTCATAAATTTTAGATAATTTCCATTTAGGATGAAGCAATCTGTGGGCTAAACTTCCATCATTGGTTAAAATTAAAAGACCCTCTGCATCTTTATCAAGTCTTCCTACAGGAAAAATTTTTGAAAAACCTGGTAACTCTTTGGGAATTAGATCCATAACAGTAGGCTGTAAATCCTTAGTTGAAGTTATATAACCCTTGGGTTTGTAAAATTTATAATAATAAAACTGAGATGTTAAATATAAAATTTGATTATTTATTTCTATCAAATCTTTTTCAGGATCTATTTTAAAAGCAGGGTCTTTTATTATCCGAGAATTAACTTTTACCTTTCCCTTTCTAACAAGTTTCCATGTTTGTCTACGAGATCCTAATCCTGCTTGACTTAAAAATTTGTCTAATCTCATAAAAATTTACTTGCATTCTGCCCAGTTTTTACCAAAGGTCATATTAACTTTAATAGGAACTTTGAGTTTATAATCAAACCCTAAATATTTAAAGGGACTTTCCATTATTTTAGGTGCAACTTCTTTTACAATTTCAACTTCCTCCTTAGGAACCTCCAGAATAAGTTCATCATGAATTTGTAATATAATAGAGGTTTTTAGATTTTGTTTTTTAAGTTCTTTATAAAGAGCCACCATAGCACACTTTATAAGATCAGAGGCTGAGCCCTGAATAGGTGTATTTACTGCTATTCTCTGCCCCAGCTCCTTTACAGTTTTATTAGGACTAAATATTTCAGGAATATAACGCTTTCTTCCTGCCAGAGTTTTCACATAACCATTTTCTCTGGCAAATTCTATAGTTTTCTCTATATACTCTTTAATTTTAGGATATCTGCTAAAATATCTGTTAATTATAGCCTCTGCTTCTTTTACACTTATTCTTAATTCTTTACTTAAACCATAAGCACTCATTCCATAGGCTATGCCAAAATTAATAGCCTTACTCATTCTTCTCATTTCTGGAGTAACCTTTTCAAGGGGCACACCAAAAACCTCACAAGCAGTAAAAGTATGAATATCCTCCCCTCTTTCAAAAGCTCTAATAAGATTCTCATCCTCTGAGAAATGAGCAAGAATTCTTAATTCTATTTGTGAATAATCCAAACTACACAGTAAATACCCTTCTTCTGAGATAAAAACCCTTCTTATAGCTAATCCTTCATCACCTTTTATAGGAATATTTTGTAAATTAGGATTTTGAGAACTAAGCCTCCCTGTGGCTGTTCCAGTTTGATTGAATTCAGTATGTAAACGCCAATCAGAAGAAGAAACATATTTTAAAAAAGCTTCTAAATAAGTGCTTTTTATTTTATATAAAGTCCTATATTGAAGAAGGAGCTTTACAAAGGGATGAAGAGGAGCAAGTTCTTCCAAAACTTCTGCATCTGTAGAGGGTAAAGAACTTTTGGGTGTTTTTTTTATCATAGGGAGTTTAAGTTTTTCAAAAAGAATAACTCCTACCTCTCTACTGGAACGAGGATTAAATCTAAAACCTGCTATTTCAAAAAGCTTTTCTTCTATTTCTTTTAGTCTCTTCTGATATCTCTGGTTAAGTTCTCTTACATATTCTATGTCAATTTTAAAACCCTTTTTTTCCATCTCAAAAAGGACTTCACTCAAAGGAATCTCTACTTTTTTAAGCCAAGTGGTTAAATTCTCTTCTTCCACTTTTTTCTTTAAATCTTTTCCTAACAAATAAAGCCCGCATGTTTTTATAGCCTGCAATTCATTTTTAGAGGCTTTTAAAGAGTTTAAATTAATATCTAAATGCTCCTGCAAAAGAAAATCTAAATCATAATTCTTAAGAGATGGATTAAGAAGATAAGCTGCTAATTTGGTATCAAAAAGAAAATCTAAAAAAATTTCGTAATTTTTTAGAAAACTTTTATAATCATGAAGAATAAATTCAGACTTAGTATTTTTCTTTAGATTTTTAAAAACTTCAACAGAAAGTTTATAAGCCTCTTTTTCATCAGAGGCAACTGTTAATTCTTCAGGATTGGTTAAGGAAAAGAGGTTTCCCTGAATTTTAAAAGGTAAAATACTTAAAATTTCTGCTTTTTTAAGCTTTTCAAGATCTATTTTTTCTTCAACTAATCTTGCTTTAAGTTCTGCAGAAGGAATTTTTAATTCTGTTAAAAATTTTCTAAATTCCAATTCTTTAAAAAGTTTTTTTAGAAAATTGTAATCCGGATCTTTTCTTTCGTAGTATTCAAGACTTTCTGAAGGGAGGGGAGCATTAAAATTAAGAGTAAGGAGAGCTACATTATTTAAAACCTGTTCTTTGTATTTTAAAAGGTTTTCTCTAAGTTTTAAAGGGGTTAGTTTTGAAATATTAGCATAAAGATTATTCAGATTCTTAAATTTTCCAATAAGATTTTTAGCGGTTTTTTCTCCCACTCCCGGGACACCAGGAATATTATCACTTTTATCTCCGGTCAAAGCACGGAATTCTGGAAAAATAGTAGGATCAAAACCATATTTTTTAAAAAAAGCTTCTTTATCTAAAAGTTTCTCTTTAACAGGATCATAAATACAAACCTTTTCTGAAACAAGAGAATAAAGATCTTTATCTCCTGCCACAATAATAGCCGATTTATCTAATTTTTTAATTATTTTATGGACAAAAGTTGCAATAAGATCATCTGCCTCATATCCGGGGCAGGAAATAACAGGTATTCCGAGGGCTGGTATAATTTTTTTAATATAAGGAATCTGGATTTTCAGATCCTCTGGCATTCCTGGACGGGTAGCTTTATAATTTTCATAGGCTATATGTCTAAAAGTAGGTTCTTTTTCATCCATAAACCAGATAATATATTCTGGATCCCATTCTTTTAGAATTTTAAGGATCATTTGAGTAACACCAAAAATAGCTTTAGTAGGAAATCCCTTAGTAGTAGCTAAATATCCAGGAATAGCAAAATAGGCTCTATAAACAAAAGAAGATCCATCAATAAGAAATATCCAGTTTTTATCTATAAGTTTTTTGAGCATATCTCTTTTTTAAAACAAAACTTAAAAAAATCAAGGAGCATTTCTTCAAGATTATCCCTTGACATAACTAAAAATTTTGTTATTTTAATGATAAATAGGAATATAGGCGCGTAGCTCAGTGGGAGAGCGCTTGCTTGACGCGCAAGAGGTCGGCGGTTCGATCCCGCCCGCGCCTACCATTTTTACTTTATCAGGAGATATAGGGTTAAATTTTGAAAATAAAAATCAAAAATATTGGAGAGTTTGAATTAGATCCTTCTTTATCTTTAAAATCTCTTATTCCAGAAATCAAAAAAAGCTTTAAGGAAATTCCTATAGGTTTTAAATACAATAACGAATTAATAGACTGGCATCACAGCTTTAGTAATTTGAATTCTGAAAGTATAGAATTAGAACCTATTTTTAAAAAGAACAAAGAAGCTCTTTATTTTTTACGTCATACTGCTGCCCATGTTTTAGCTCAGGCAGTAAAAGAGCTTTTTCCTGAAGCAAAATTAGGAATAGGTCCTGCTACTGAAGAAGGTTTTTATTATGATATCTATTATAAACACCCTTTTACTGAGGAAGATCTACAAAAAATTGAAAAGAAAATTAAAGAAATCATAAAAAAGAAACTTCCCTTAGAAAGAGAAGAACTTTCTAAAGAAGAAGCTAAAAAGCTTTTTCAAGAATTAAGAGAGGATTTTAAATTAGAACTTCTAAATGAAATACCAGATGAAAAAGTTTCCATTTATAAACAGGGAAATTTCGTAGATCTCTGTAAAGGTCCTCATGTTCTTTCTACTGGTGATATAAAGGCTATTAAACTTCTTTCTGTTTCTGGTGCCTATTGGAAGGGTAATGAAAAAAATCCTATGCTATGGCGTATATATGGTACTGCCTTTTTCTCTAAGGAGGAACTTAAGGCATATCTGGATAGACTGGAAGAAATTAAAAAAAGAGACCATAGAAAATTAGGTAAAGAATTAGAACTTTTTACTATAGAGGAAGATATAGGTCCAGGATTAGTAATTTGGCTCCCTAAGGGTGCAATAATAAGAAATATTATTGAAAATTTTTGGATAGAGCAACATAATAAATATGGTTATCAATTAGTTTATACTCCTCATATAGCCTTAAGAGATCTTTGGAGAATTTCAGGTCATTTAGATTTTTATGCAGAAAATATGTTCCCTCCTATGAAACTTGAAAATAGAGTTTATCAATTAAAACCTATGAATTGTCCTTTCCATATCTATGTTTACAATCAAAAAAGAAGAAGTTATAGAGAACTTCCTATAAGATATTGTGAACTTGGAACAGTTTACCGCTTTGAAAGAAGTGGTGTTTTACATGGCCTTTTAAGAGTGAGAGGTTTTACTCAGGATGATGCCCATATATTTTGCAGAGAAGATCAATTAGAAGATGAATTAACTAAGGTTTTAGATTTGGTTATTTATTTTTTAAAAGTTTTTGGATTTAACGAATATAAAATTTTTGTCTCAACCAGGCCTGATAAATTTGTAGGTTCACCTGAAATCTGGGACAAAGCTGAAGATGCTCTTAAAAAAGCTTTGGAAAATAAAGGTTTAGAATATGAAATAGATCCAGGAGAAGGTGTTTTTTATGGCCCTAAAATTGATTTGAAAATTAAAGATGTTTTAGGGCGATTCTGGCAATGTTCAACTATTCAGGTAGATTTTAATCTTCCTGAAAGATTTAACATTGTATATGTAGGAGAAGATAACAAATTTTATAGACCTATCATGATTCACAGAGCTTTACTTGGCTCTTTAGAAAGGTTCTTAGGTGTTCTTATTGAAAACTATGCAGGAGCTTTTCCTTTCTGGATCTCTCCTGTGCAGATAAAAGTCCTTACCATTACTGATAGAACTGTTTCTTATGGAGAAAAAATTGCTCAGGCACTTATAAAAGAAGGTTTTAGAGTGGAAACTGATTTTAGAAATGAAAAGCTTAATTATAAAATAAGAATAGCTCAGCAAGAGAAAGTTCCTTATATGGTAATTCTTGGAGATAAAGAGGAACAAGAAGAAGTCATAAGTGTAAGAACAAGAAAGGGTGAAGTTTTAAATAATATCAAATTAAGAGATTTTGTTAATCAACTTAAAAAAGAAAATCAACCAGATTTTTTATTGAATGAGTGATCTTAAATTCAAAGCAATTTTCTGCAATTTTTTCTTTTTGAATCTATTTTCATCTTTAATAATTTTAAACAAAGGAGGAGTCTAATCAATGCAAAAGGATTTTAAGAAAAAATACAGAATTAATGAACAAATTAGGGCTAAAGAAGTAAGACTAATAAGTCCAGATGGAAAACAAATAGGTATAGTTCCTTTGTCTGAAGCTTTAAGATATGCAGAAGATTATGGTTTGGATTTGGTAGAAATAGCTCCTACTGCTAAACCTCCTGTGTGTAAAATTATGGATTTTGGAGAATTTTTATATCAGCAAGCCAAAAAAGCTAAGGAGGCCAAGAAAAAACAGGCTCAAGTTGAACTTAAGGAAATTAAATTAAGTCCAAAAACAGATAAACATGATTTGGAAGTAAAAATTAAACATATTTTAAGATTTTTAGAGGATAAAAATAAGGTTAAAATAAGGATTGTTTTTAAAGGAAGAGAACTTGCTCATCCTGAATTAGCAGATAGAGTTCTTCAACCCATATTTGAAGCTGTAAAAGATAAAGCTCATATAGAATTAGCTCCTAAGATGGAAGGAAGACAATTAATTACTATTTTAGCTCCTATCACCAAGAAATAATTTTAAGGTTTCCATTCACAAAATTGTTTTAAAATCTGAAGTCCTGGTTTACCGCTTTTTTCTGGATGGAATTGGACAGCTACTAAATTTTTATATCCTATAACTGAAGAAAATTCTATACCATAAAAAGTGGTTCCCAAGATAATTTCTTTATCTTCAGGTAAAACATAATAACTATGCACAAAATAATATTCATAATCTGGATCAAGATTAGCAAAGACAGGATGACTTTTTTTCCATATTACTTTATTCCATCCCATATGAGGAACTTTTAACTTTTCTCCATTAGAGATTAAAGGATCTGGAAATCTAACCACTTTACCTTTTAAAATTCCTAAGGTTTTAGTGCCTCCGTCTTCTTTACTTTCTTCAAAAATAATCTGAGTTCCCAGACATATTCCTAAAATAGGGATACCTTTTAAAAAGGACTCTTTCAAAAACTCATCTAAACCGAATTTTTTTAAGCTTTCCATAGCGCTTTTAGCTGCACCTACTCCTGGAAAAATAATCCTTTCTGCTTTTTTTAGTTCAGAGATATCAGAAGAAATAATCCATTTATACCCAAAATAAGACAAGGCTCTGGCTACACTTGTAAGATTTCCAGCTAAATAATCAATAATCCCTATCATAGCTCCTCCAGTGTCTTTTTAAATTCTTTTAATTCCTCTTTACTTGCTAATTCATTTATATCCCTACCCTGCTTTTTTAGCTCCTCTTGAAATTTTTTAAACATTCTTTTTATTTTTCTTTTTATAATATTAGCATATCTTTCTTTTAACCCTGTATTTTCTAAAAATTTATTTAATCTTTTTACATTTACAATAGCTCTGGAAATTCCTCTATAAAATGGTTTATCTATAAAATCTGAAGTTAAATCTCTTTCAATAATTAAAAGATATCTATCTATTACTGCTTTTTTTAATGAATTTAAATCCTCTTCTGTTAAAGATAATCCTAAACCATCAGGAGGAGGTGAAGTTAAATAAAAAAAGCTATCCCAGAAACGAACTTCTGGAATTTCTCCACCTTCATATAAAATAAACTCTACTTCCTGTAAAACTTCCTTTTTAACACCCTTTGCATCCATTAAACTTTTCCTGCCAAATTTTTAATTTCATCTAATGGGGGTAAATCTTTTATGGACTTTAATCCAAAATATTCTAAAAAAAATTGAGAAGTTCCATATAAAAGAGGACGTCCTGGAACTTCTTTTCTTCCTATTACTTCTATAAAACCATTTTCTAAAAGAACTTTAAGAGTTCCACTTACATCTATCCCCCCTCTTTTAATAGAAATCTCCGCTCTGGTAATAGGTTGAAAATAAGCTACAATAGCAAGAGTCTCTAAAAGAGCTTTAGTCCATCTAAATCCTCTTGGTTTAAAAAATTTTTTTAAATATTCTGCTACCTCAGGTATAGTCTCTATTCTATAACCTTCTCCTACCTCTGCTATTCTAATACCTCTATTTTTGTATTCTTTCTTTAATTCTTCTATAATTTCTTTTATTTTGAAAGTGGGAATATTATCACATATTTTGGAAATTTCTTTTGGTTTTAAAGACTTTCCAGCACAAAACAAAAGTGCTTCTATAACTTTTTTATAAAATACATCATCTTTTTGCATGTTTAATTTGCTATATAATAGACCTTATTTTCATGTATAGTGGTTTGGATTTTACCTTGAGATAACAGTTCATCCAAAAGCATCTGAAAGGCTTTTTCATCTAAAACAAAAGCTTGAGATAATTCTTCTAAAGTTGCTGGTCTTCTTTTTACATAATTTATAACTTCCTCTTCTAATTTTTCTTTTTCAAGAGTTTGTCTTATTGCTATTATTTTATCAAGTCTTTCTTTATTTACAATAATCTCAACTTTATTTCCCCAAAATTTAGCTATTTCTTGTAATTTTTTAAAAGATACAGGTTTAGCAATGCTATAAGCAGCAGGCCTTACTACAGTATTAAGCTGAACTTTATGAGGGTTGATCTCTTCTATAGCCTTTTTTAAAGCTTCTAAATCCTCTTTATTATCATTTATTCCTTCTACTATAAGAACTTCTAACCACATTTCTCCTTGCATTTCCTCTCTAAGTTTTTTTAGATTTTTAACTATTTCCTCTGGTTTGAACTCCGGTAAGGCTCGGTTTATTTTTCTAAAGGATTCTTCTTTTACAGCATCAAGAGAAGGGAGAACAATATCAACCTTTGCCAAAGCTTTTCTAATAGATTCTATATATAATAAAGTACTATTAGTTAAAACTGCTATGGGTTTATTAATTATCTTTTTAGAAAGTTCTACCGCTTTTTCAAAATGAATATTAAGAGTAGGCTCTCCACTTCCTGTAAAAGTAAATACATCAAAAATTTCCTCTTTTTCTTTAGCTTCAAGAATGGACTTTTCTATTAAATCCCAAGTATAATAATCCTTTCTTTCTGAAGTATGTAAAATGGTTTTTCCAACCTCACAATAAATACAATCCATGGTGCATACCTTTCTGGGAACCATTTCAATTCCCAAAGATCTTCTCAATCTTCTTGATTTTACAGGCCCAAAAAGTAAAGTCTTTCTCATTTTCTCCTCCAAATTATTTGGATTTTTGGGATAAAAATAGTATAATATTGTTTGTTTAAATAAAAAGAGCCTTTTATTTTTATGACAGAAAAAATAAGCCCTAATTTCTTAACACTTTTAAGAATCCTTTTCTTACCTTTTCCCTGTGCTCTTCTTTTTTTGAATTCTTTATCTGCTAAAATTATAGCTTTATTTATCTTGAGCTCTTTAGCTTTAACAGACTATTTAGATGGAATCTTAGCAAGAAAGTATAAAAAAGTTTCTTCCTTAGGAACTATATTAGATCCTGTAGCAGATAAAATTTTCGTTGTGTCTATATATTTAACTTTAGTTTATTTAAAATATTTTGCCTTTTGGCCTGTATTTTTTATTATATTAAGAGAAATCTTAATATCCTATTTAAGAGCCTGGTTCCCTGAAGAAACAAAAGTTCAAAAAATCGCCAAACTTAAAACTTTGCTTCAAATGAGCTTGGCAATCTTGGTGATTATTTTTGACATTTTCTTTCAGAAAACCTTTTATTTTATAAATTATTTTCTCTGGTTTGTAGCTATTTTTTCTTATTTAAGCGCTTTTAATTATTTTTATAAAGTATTTAAAACTATTAAAAAATTTAAAACCAATTTAGGTTATTTTTTTGAATCTTTATATTCCTTGGGATATGCTGTAAGTTTAATTCTAATTTTTCCTTTAGCAGGAAATTTGTTCTGGATAAATATTATAGCTCTTTGCTTTTTCTTTTTTAGAAAAGGGCTTGCTAAAAGTTCTCCTAAATGGGCTCACAAAAAATCTTTAATACATTTATTAATTATTTTAGGGCTTATATTAGAATTTTATTTTTTTAAAAAACTTTATTTTTCTTTGTGGAGTGTTTTAGTTTTTAGCTTTGTTACAGACGGGATTAGAAGTCTTAAGCTTGCCTGGAAAATTTTAAAATTTCAATAGCTCTTTTATAATCATCTTTACCAAACACAGCAGAACCAGCTACCAAAACCTGAGCTCCTTCAGAAACAACTAAGGGTGCAGTATCTTTATTTATACCTCCATCTACCTCAATCAACACTTCTAAACCTTTATTTTCAATCATATCCTTTAGTTTTTTTATTTTAGGAAGACAATTTTTGATAAACTTCTGTCCACCAAAACCTGGATTAACTGTCATAATCAGCACAAAATCAAGGTCTTCTAAAATATATTCTATTATTTCTACAGGAGTATGAGGATTTAAGGCTACACCTGCTTTTTTATTAAATTCTTTTATTTTCCAGACAGCTCTGTGTAAATGCTTGGTAGCTTCAGCATGAATAGAAATCCAATCAGCTCCTGCTTCTGCAAATTCTTTAATATATCTCTCAGGAGCTTCTATCATTAAATGCACATCAAATATTAAATTAGAATGAGGACGCAGAGCAGAAATGACTAAAGGTCCAAAAGTTATATTAGGAACAAATATACCATCCATTACATCTAAATGTAAAAGATCTGCTCCTGCTTTTTCTACAGCTTTTACCTCCTCTGCTAAACATGAAAAATCTGCAGAAAGCAAAGAAGGAGCTATTAAAATTTCTTTATTTACCTTGGGTATCATCTCTTTTAAAGGGAAAAGGTATTATTTTTTTATCAGTTTTAGAAGTGCTTTGAGAAGACATTTTACCTTGAGAAGGTGTATCATGTAAAGGAATATTATTAAATATATGAGGTATAAAGCTTTGATAATGTTTTAATAAGTTTTCTGGAATCTGTAAAGTGTACCATATAATTTGTAGTCTTTGAACAGTAAAATAAGGTAAACCCAGTAAAATAGGAATTAAACCTTTTTCTTCAAAACTGACTAAAGCAGGCCATTCCACTTCAAAAAATTCTCTTTTTTCTAAAACAAATTTTAAGGTTTCGTATAAAGGATTAAAACAAACCAAACCTATAAAAAGACCTGTATGGGTTTGAAATAAAACAGGTTTTTTAGCAATAGGTTGTTCACTCATATCTTTAAATTTTAGTCTTTTTTTCTTTTTTCTCAAGTCTTGTTAGATATTATTTATAAATTTGACAAATTTAGTTTTGGGTTTATCATTTTATCAAATTTATAAAAAGAGGTGTATTTTATTTTATGGAAGATCTTAAAAATTGGGGAGTATTTTTAGACGATATTCCTCCTGAAGGACTTAAAATTGAATTTAAAGATATATCCAATTTAGGAGATGATTTAAAGGTAAAAAAACCTTTTTCAGGATATCTAAAATTGAAAAAAATAGGAATTGAGGTAAAATTAGAAGGCTCTTTGAATGGCGTTCTTTCTTTAGAATGTGATAGATGTTTAACAAACTTTGACTTTCCTATACAGCACGAGTTTAAAATAGATATAAAACCTTTAAATTCTTTAAATATAGAAGGAGAAAAAGAGTTAATGGAAGAAGAAATGGAAGTTAGTTTTTATGAAAATTCTTGGATTTCTTTTTATAATATTTTAAGAGAAGAAATTTTTTTATCTATTCCTTATAAAAAACTCTGTAAACCTGATTGTAAAGGACTATGTCCTATATGTGGCACTAATTTAAATAAAAAGACTTGTAATTGCAAAATTTATAAAAAGGAAAGTCCTTTTGCTATTTTGAAAACTTTACTTAAGGATAAAAATTTAGAAAAAGGAGGTCAATAACTATGGCTGTTCCTAAGAGGAAAACATCCAGATCCAGAAGAGGAAAAAGAAGAGCTCATTGGAACTTGGAAGTACCTTCTATATCTTTATGTCCCAGATGTAAATCTCCTAAATTACCTCATAGAATTTGTCCTTCCTGTGGTTATTATAAAAATAAGGCCTATTTTGAAGAGGAAGAAATTTAAAAGTAATATTTTTAAAAAATGTATAAAGTAGTTTTGGATGTAATGGGAGGTGATTTTGCCCCCTCTGTTATTTTAAAAGGTGCAAAATTAGCCCTTGAAGAATTTCCTGATCTATATCTTTATTTAGTAGGTAAAGAGTCTGTTTTAAGATCATGGGAAAATCATGAAAGAGTTTCTCTGGTTTTTGCAGAAGAAGTTATTAAAATGGACGAAAGCCCTGGAGAGGCTTTAAGAAAAAAGAAAAATTCTTCTATTTTTAAAGGCTTGGAATTATTAAAAAATAATGAAACTTCTGCTTTTGTTTCTGCAGGTAATTCTGGAGCTGTTGCAGCAGGAAGCATTTTTATTCTTGGAAGATTAAAAGGAGTTAGACGTCCTGCTATAGCAACTCTTTTACCTTCTATAAAAGATCCTTTTGTATTAATAGATGTAGGAGCTAATGTAGATTCTAAACCCTTAGATCTATTTTTATTTGGAATAATGGGTAAAATTTTTTTGGAAAAGATTTGGGGAAAAGAGAATCCTAAAATTGCCCTTCTTTCTATAGGAGAAGAATCAGGGAAAGGTAATACCTTAGTAAAAAAAGCTCATCAACTTTTTAAAAAGTCAAAGCTTAATTATGTAGGTAATATAGAAAGTAGAGATATGTTCAAAGGTGAGGTTGATGTAATAGTTTGTGATGGATTTATAGGAAATATATGTTTAAAGCTTTCTGAAGGATTAGTAGAAGTTATTATAGAAATGCTGAAAAATGAAGTTAAAAAATCTTTTATTTCTATTATGGGAATGTTATTAGCCAAAAATGCATTAAAGGCTTTTAAGAAAAAATCTGATTGGAGAGAATATGGAGGAGCTCCTCTTTTAGGTGTAAAAGGAAATGTGATCATTGCTCATGGAAGGTCTGATGCTTTGGCTATTAAAAATGCTATAAAAGTTGCTATAAATTCTATTAAAAATGACCTTGTAAGAAAATTAGAAGAAGCTATAAAAGAAAATAAAGATTATTTTGAAGAGGAGGAAAAAAGTGAATTTTAACAAAATAAAGTCAGCTATTCTTGGAATAGGTATGGCTGTTCCTCCTAAGGTTCTTACTAATTTTGACTTAGAAAAAATGGTTGATACCTCAGATGAATGGATTACAGAAAGAACCGGGATAAAAGAAAGACATATTTTAGAAGATGGAGAAAATATCAGTAATTATGCTATAAAAGCTGCTAAAGAAGCTTTAGAAAAGGCTGAAGTTTCTCCAGAGGAGATAAATCTAATTATATGTGCTACTGTTACTCCTGATTATATTATCCCTTCTCTGGCAGTATTAGTTCAAGATGGTATAAAGGCTTCTAATGCTGGAGCTTTTGATTTATCTGCTACTTGTTCAGGTTTTATTTATAGTTTAATTGTAGCTGATCAATTTATAAAAAATAATCCAGATTGGAAGATTTTGGTAATAGGAGCTGAGGCTTTGTCCCGTAAAACAAACTGGCAAGATAGAACTATATGTGTGCTTTTAGGAGATGGGGCAGGAGCAGTGGTGGTTGGAAAAAGTCCTGATCCAGAAAAAAGGGGAATTATAGATTTTTACTTAGGAGCAGATGGCTCATGTTGGCCTCTTTTAACTCTTAAAGGTGGTGGTTCTTGCTTCCCACCTTTTGATGAAAGACTCCCTAAGGAAGAATTTTATATAAAAATGAAAGGAAGAGAAGTCTTTAAAGTCGCTACCAGAATGATGGAAAAAATCTGTTTGGATCTCTTAGAAAAAAATAATTTCTCCCCTGAAGATATAAAACTTTTAGTTCCTCATCAGGCTAATTTGAGAATTATAGAATATTTAAGAGAAAAGTTAGGATTACCCAAGGAAAAAGTTATGGTAAATATTAATAAATATGGAAACACCTCTGCTGCAAGCATTCCTTTAGCCCTTTACGAAGCAGAAAAAGAGGGAAAGCTTAAAAAGGGAGATTTAGTCTTATTAGTGGCTTTTGGTGGAGGTTTTACCTACGGAGGAGCTTTATTACGCTGGTAAAATTTATCTTAAAATTTTAGAAAACCTTTAAAAATTTGTCAATAAATCTTAAATAAATGCCACCCATAAAAGGAATCCAGAAATTATCTTTTTTAGTAAAAATCTCTGCTAAAGTCACAATAAAACAAAGAATTATGTGATGCAGAGCCAAATTTTTGGTATATAAATAAACAATTATCAAAGTAGTTATCAAAAAAGCAAACCCACCTTCTAAGGTTTTATATTTATAAATTTTATATCTTCCTATGTAAAAGCCTACCAAAGCGGCTACTGGATCTGCTAAGGTTAAAATAAGAAGAATTAAACGAAATTGAAAGGGATTTAAAAAATACCAGCTAAAAATTATTCCAAGAAGATAAAACCAAGCATCACTAATGCTAAAAATTTCTTCCTTTTTAAAAAGAGGAAACCATAATCCTTTTAAAGGAAGCAAATCGAAAAAAAATATTCTTAAAAATTCAAATATACTTAATCCTATAAAAAATCCAAAAAGAGTGATTTTGAAATAAAAAGAAGACAAAATAAAACTTAAAAAATAAAGAATTAAACCAAAAGAAATATGAATAAATTTTCTACAATAATTTATTCCCATTCAATAGTAGCTGGAGGTTTAGAAGAGATATCGTAAACTACTCTATTCACACCTTTTACTTCGTTTATAATTCTATTAGAAAGTCTTTCTAATAATTCATAGGGTAATTTCACCCAATCTGCAGTCATAGCATCTTGGCTTTCTACACATCTTATAGCAATTACATATTCATAGGTTCTATAATCTCCCATAACTCCTACTGTTTTAATAGGAAGAAGCACAGCAAAACTCTGCCAGACCTTATAATACCATCCAGATTTAAGCATCTCTTCTGTTACAATGGCGTCAGCTTCTCTTAAAATATCAAGCTTATCTTTAGTCACTTCTCCTATTATTCTTATAGCTAAACCAGGACCGGGAAAAGGTTGTCTCCATATGATATGTTTAGGAAGTCCAAGAACTTCTGCTATTTTTCTAACTTCATCTTTAAATAACTCCCTCAAAGGTTCTATAAGCTTTAAATTCATTCTTTCAGGAAGTCCGCCAACATTATGATGGGTTTTAATGGTCACAGAAGGTCCTCTAAAAGATACGCTTTCTATAACATCAGGATAGAGAGTTCCCTGAGCTAAATAAACTACTTTCTCAAATTTTTTACCCTCTTTTTCAAAAACCTCTATGAAGGTTTCACCTATAATTCTCCTTTTTTTCTCTGGATCTTCTACTCCTTTTAATTTTTCAAGAAAAATAGCACTTGCATCTACATAATGAACCTTAAGTCCTAATTCTTTCATCAATTTTAAAACTTCTTCTGGCTCATTTTTCCTTAAAACTCCATTATTTACAAAAATAGGAATAAGTCTGTCACCTATAGCTTTATGAACCAATAACGCAGTAACAGTAGAATCTATTCCTCCAGAAAGAGCACAAATTACTCTTTCATTTGCTTTAACTTTATGACGAATTTCTTCTACAGTTTTTTCTATAAAAGAAGGCATATTCCAGTCTGCTTGGCATTTACAGATCTCAAAAACAAAATTCTTAAATATTTGTAATCCTATCTCAGTATGAGCTACTTCAGGATGAAATTGAACTCCATAAATAGGTTTAATTTTATGGGCTACAGCTGCAAAAGGAGAATGTTCAGTTTTAGCTAAGGTATAAAAACCCTCTGGAAGTTTTTCTATCCTATCACTATGACTCATCCAGACTTTGTATTTATTTCCTTTCCCTAAACCTTTAAGCAATTTATTTTCTTCTAAAATTTCTATATAAGCAGGTCCATACTCTCTTTTGTTACTTTTTTCAACTTTACCTCCTAAAAGATAACTTATTAATTGAGCTCCATAACAAATTCCCAGAATAGGAATATTTAAATCAAAAATCTTAGGATCAATCTTGGGAGCATCTTTATCGTATACACTGCTTGGGCCACCTGAAAATATGATCCCGGAAGGATTAAAAGCTTTAATTTCCTCTAAGCTAACAAAACAGGGGTTTATTTCACTATATACCCCTTGTTCTCTTATCCTTCTTGCAATAAGTTGAGTAGTTTGAGAACCAAAATCTAAAACCAGAATTTTATACTTCATTTCTTCATCTTTTGTAGGTTTAGTTTTTTAAAAATTTCATCATTAATCTTTAAAGAATTATATTTAGTCATAGTTTTTAATAAACCTATATAAAGAACATCATCAAGAGCAGAAGAGGCAATATCTATAATCTTATGCACTATTTCTATTTCTTCTTCTGAAAAAAGGGACAGGACATAGGCAGTTACTGATTGATTGATAGGTTTACCTATTCCAAGTCTCATTCTTGGAAAATCAGAAGAACCCAAGGTTTCTATTACAGAAATCATACCTCTGTGACCACCAGATCCACCCTTAGGTAAAATTTTTATTTTACCTAAGGGCAAATCCATATCATCATAAATTACTAATAAACTTTCTAAAGGTATTTTTTCCTTCTCAACCCATTTTTTTACAGCTTTTCCAGAAAGATTCATAAAAGTAAGAGGTTTTATAATAATAGCTTTATCTTTATAAAATGTAGCTTCGCTTTCCATTTCCTTATAAAATTTAAAATTTAAACGATGTTTTTTAGCAAAAGCTTCCACTACTAAAAATCCAAAATTGTGTCTGGTATATCTGTATTTTTCTCCTGGATTCCCCAGTCCACAAAAAAGCCACATTATTTAGAACTATTCTAAGGTGCTTTCTGTTTCTTCTTCTGCTTCTCCACCACCCCTTTCAGCTACAATGGTAACCACTGTCTCTTCAGGATCATCAAGAACCTTCACTCCTTCTGGAACTTTAATATCTTTTACGTGCAAAACATCTCCTACATCAAGATTACTAATATCTACCCTAATTTTATCAGGGATATTAGCAGGCAAACATTCTATAGTAAGATCATGCATTAAAATTTCTAACAAACCACCTCTGGTTATTCCAACAGGACGTCCTATAAATTCTAAAGGAATATCCAAGCTAATAGTTTCTCCTTCTTTAATTGCAACAAAATCTAAATGAATTATTTTATCAGTAACAGGATGAATCTGATATTCTTTTAAAATTGCTTGAACCTTAGAGGTTTGCCCGTTAGTAAATTCCAAGCTAAAGAGCAGAGTTTCTCCCTTGTATTTATGCAAAATACTTTCTAATTCATTAAACTTTACTGCAATGGGAAGTGGATCAAAATCAGGACCATAAATAATAGCAGGTATTAATCCCTGTTTTCTTAATTTTTTAGCTACTTCTTTTCCTGTTTTTTCTCTTTTAATAGCACTTAAAGTTACCTGCCTCATTTTATCTCTCCTCCTCTAATTTAAATTTTTTTCTTATATAAATAAAGAACTAATAGATTCATCAGTATGAATTCTTCTAATAGCCTCTCCTAAAAGATTAGCTACTGAAAGAACTTTTATTTTATCAAGAGATCTTGCTTCTTCTCTCAGAGGGATTGTATCACTCACAAAAAGAGCTTTTAAAGATGATTTTTCTATTTTTTCAAGAGCTTTTCCTGATAAAACAGGATGAGTAGCCATTCCATAGACTTCAATAGCTCCTCTTTCTTTTATGGTATTTGCAGCATTACACATAGTACCTGCGGTATCTATCATATCATCTATAATAATTGCTATCTTATCTTTAACATCTCCCACTACATTCATTACAACGCTTTCATTTGCCCTTTCTCTTCTTTTATCTATAATAGCAATACTGGCATTAAGTCTTTTAGCATATTCTCTGGCTCTTTCAACTCCTCCAGCATCGGGAGACACGATAACCAAGTCATTATCTTTAAAATTTTCTTTCAGATATTTAAGAAATACCGGTAAAGCATAAAGATGATCTACAGGTATATCAAAAAAACCTTGAATTTGACCAGCATGTAAATCCATAGTAAGAACTCTTCTTGCTCCTGCAGTAACTATTAAATTAGCAACTAATTTAGCAGAAATAGGGGTTCTGGGAGCTGTTTTTCTATCCTGTCTGGCATACCCATAATAAGGTAAAACTGCAGTAATTCTTCTAGCCGAAGCTCTTCGTGCTGCATCAATCATAATTAATAACTCCATTAAATGTTCATTAACAGGTGGACAGGTGGGCTGTATTATAAAAACATCTGCACCCCTTATGTTGTCTTTTATCTCAACAAAAATCTCTCCATCACTGAACCTTTTTATAATACACTCTCCTAAAGGAATATTAAGATAATTACAAATTTTTTGAGCTAATTCAATATTGGCCGTTCCTGAAAACACACAAAATCCTTTAAAACCCCCATTAACTGTCATGAAAAAAACCTCCTTTAATTAATTTCTAAATTTTTAGCGAGAAAAATTTTAACATCTTTTAAAAATTTTTTTAGAGTTTCATAAGCAAAAATAGGAGGTCTTTTTTCAAAAATTCCAAAAATGGTAGAACCTGTTCCACTTAATCCTACAGCACAACATCCTAATTTTATTAAAAATTTTTCATAATCTTCTAAAATTTTAAATTTTTTATAAATCAATTCTTTAAAATCATTTATCAATTTCTTATGGTGATACCAAGGAGCCATGTCAGCAGAATAATAAACAGGCTTTTTAGATTTTGTCAACCCTAAATTTTCATAAGCCCATTTTGTATTTATAGAAAATTTAGGACAAATTAAAATATACCAAGCGGGAAATGAAGGAAAAGGTAACAAAATTTCACCTATTCCCTTTCCTATTGCCGCAGGATAGGGGCTTAAAAAAAATGGAACATCTGCTCCTAAACTTTTAGCAATTTTATATAGAATAGGACTTTCTGGATCTATCCCATAAAGAAAAGCCAAAGCCCTTAAAACAGTTCCTGCATTACTGCTTCCACCACCAAGACCTGCTCCCATAGGTATAATTTTTTTGATTTTTATAGAAACTTCATCTTTTATTTTAAAAACCTCTTTAAATTTTTTATAAGCTCTATAAACCAAGTTTTCTTCTAAAGGTAGAGGTATTTCACTTATAAAATCTAAAGAAAAAAAACTGGTTCCTTTTCTTATCTCTATTTCATCAAAAAGATCAATTTTTTGAAAAATAGTATAAATCTCATGATAATTATCTTCTCTTTTATTTAGGACTTGAAGAGTGAGATTGATTTTAGCTGGAGATAAAAGAAAATAGCTTCTCATTATATATTTACTCAACAAGTTTTAAAAACTTGAGTTTTAATTCATAAATTATGGTTTGAAGAAGTTTTTCTTCATCTAAGGTGAGATTACCTTTTGTTTTTTCTCTCAACATTTCCAGAGTGTCTATAGTCTGTTTAGCAAGAGTTAAATTCACCTGTTTTTTATTGGTGATTGGATCAGGAAGTTCTCCTAAATGCACCAAAGCTGCAGTGTTTAAAGATAAAATAAAAGTACTAAAGGTTATCAAATTAGAAAATAGATCTTTTTCCTCTTGACTCATAAAACTTTTACCCCTTCTTTTTAGTAATCACATATTCAGTTTTACTTATGTATCCACCTTTCACAGCCTTTTTTTCAGCCAGTTTATCTGATAGCTTTTTAATGGTATCTGTAGGATAAAATTCCTTAGCTTTTTCTAAAAATCTTCTAGCCTCCCCTACTTTTCCATCAACCAAGTAATCTCTAGCCCTTTTTAAAATGGCTCTTTCTCTGGCTGAAACTTTTGAACTTTTATCTTGGAATCCAAAAATAGAAGGCAACTTTATAACCTGTGTGGATTTACACTTAGGGCAAGAAGGAAAATCATCCCCTAATTTTTGCAAACTTTCAAAAACTTCTCCACAAACTTCACATCTAAATTCATAAATAGGCATATTTTTAATTATAATCTTTATTTAAAACTTTACAATAACCTCAAAGTAGTATATTTTTGTTACTATTCTAAAAATTCACTTGTTAAATATACAATTAGAGATTATATTAAAAAATTATGGATATTAAAAGAAATTTTGAAACTAATTGTAAAAAAACAGGTTTCTGGATAATTTTAGTTCTGTCTATTTTTATAATAATCAGTTTCATTTATCTTTTAACGCCTTTATTTAGGATTATTTGCTGGTCTGGAATTTTAGCTTTTTTTATTTACCCTGCTTATAAATTTGTAAAAATTAAATTTTTTAAAAATTATAAAAGCCTATCAGCTATATTTGTAATGATTCTATTTATAATTTTTATTATAGGTCCTTTATCTTTAATTTTACTTAACTTTTATTATCAACTTTTTTCTTTTTTACAAAACTTGCAACCTATGACTGAAAAAGATTTTTCTCAGTATCTGGAACAACTTAAAAATCATCCCAAAATATATCTTATAATTTCAAAATTTTTATCGCAAATCCATATTTATTTACCTCAATTACAGGATAAATTAGCTGAATTTCTTTCTAATTTAATTCAAACCGGAGTCCAATCTTTAAAAAATGTTATACAAATTATAGTTTCTTTTGGATTTCAATTGGCTTTTACTTTAATTACTTTATACTATTTTTTAGTTGATGGAGACAGAATTGTTAAAGAAATTCTTGATCTCATTCCTGGTGAACCTTATGAAAAACAAAAAATTTTAAAAAGGGTTTCTTTAATATTAAAAGGTGTTCTTTATGGAAATATTCTTACTGCAATAATCCAAGGTTTTTTAGCACTTTTAATTTATTTCTTTTTAGGAATTCCTCAATATTTATTATGGGCTTTTCTTACTGTGTTAGCTTCTTTTATTCCTGTTTTTGGAACATCTTTAATATGGGGACCTTTGGTCATCTATCTACTAATAACCGGAAGCTATGTAAAAGCTACAATTTTAATTATCTATGCTATTATTATCATTTCTCAAATAGACAATTTCATTAAACCTATTTTAATAGGGGAAAAAACCAAAATTCACAATCTCCTTATATTTTTCTCTGTTTTAGGTGGACTTATTAAATTTGGAGCTTTGGGATTATTTTTGGGTCCTCTGATTTTGGGATTGTTTCTATGTATTATAGAAATTTACAAGATAAAGTGGTTAAATCAAACCAATAATAATCAAAATTATATTGAAAATTAAGAACAAAATTTATAAAATAAAGATCTGTTATAAATATAGATATTTTTTAAATTTGAAAATTTTAAAAAGAAATAACTTAATATTTCATTAAAATTTGAAAATTTTAAAGATTTTAACTAAAATTTTGTTTTTTACCCCTTGACAAATATTAATAAATCCTTATAAAATTCTTAAAATAAGAAAAATCCTATGAAAGGGGGGAATCATGAACAAAGCAGAATTAGTAAAGAGAATGGCAGAGATTGCTGAAGTACCTAAAGCTACAGCAGAAAAGCTTTTAGATGCTTTTATGCAAGCTGTAGAAGAGGCTGTTTCTAAAGGTGATAAAGTTGTTTTGGTCGGTTTTGGGACTTTTCAAGTGGTAAAAAGAGCTGAAAGAGAAGGAAGAAATCCCAGAACAGGGCAACCTATTAAAATTCCTGCTAAAAAGGTAGTCAAATTTAAACCCGGTAAAAAACTTGAAGAAGCAGTAGCCAAAGATTAATTAAAAATAAAAATTAATTGGTGGGGGGAGGTTTTTCCCCACCAATTAAATAATCTGCTAAATTAGAGTTTAATTTTGTTTGAGAATTTAAAATTATTGTTTTAAAATTATTTATATTTCTTTTCTTTAAACTTATACCAATTCCCCAAGGATATTTAACCTTTTCTTCATCAGTAAAGATAATTATTTGAATATTTTTAAATTTATTTAAAAGTTTAGTTATATGTTCTGCTAAGCTTTCCCTTTTTAATATCTGTGCTTGATAAAAATTTTCAAAGATAAAATTCTTATAAATAGGAGAATTCTGAAATTTTTTAAATAAATAATTTTTATAAGAAGGATTAAATAAATCCATTTCAGGTAACTTTAACATTTCTTTCTTAGATAAATTTAACAATCCCTTTTCCAAAACCATCTGTAACAATTTTGAATCTACACCTATACTTATTACTTTTATATTATTATTCTTAGCCCATTTTAAAATTTCTTTCAACGTGTCAACTTTAATATCTAAATATTTAGAATCCAAAAATTTAAAAACATCTTCAAGAGTTATTTCACTTTTTAAATATTTATCTAAATATGTTTGTATAGCTGGATCTAAATCCACAGCTATTATAAAATTAGAATTAATTCTTAAAAATTTATTTAAAAATTTCTGATAAAATTCTGTATAAGAACTCGCATCTTCTTTATTTTCTCCTAATAAAATAATTTGGTTATCAATTAATTGATATACTAAATCCTCAAGAGATAGATAATTATTAGAACCCATAATATAAAAAGACCTTTTTACAGGAATATAGATACCATTAATAGGTTGATCTAACCTTTTGAAAATTATGTTTCCAGATTTAACAATCATTTCACAATAATCTATTAAATCAGGTAATAATTTAACTGCATTTTTTGTTTCCTCCATAGAAGAACTCATAATAAATCCTATTAAACCTTTATTATTATAAGGATTAGGTATAACTTTAAAATAAAAACCTTCTTCAGAAGAATTAAGTATCCAAGGAAAAGGAGATTTTCCGAAATATATTATATTTTGGAAAGCCTGGTTAAGAGTATTTTGCTTAGAATTAAAGCTTTTATAACCCAAGTCTTTAAAAAAATTGATTACTTCTCTGTAAATAGGAAAATCTTCAGAAGAATATACTAAAATACCAGGTTTTTGAAATAGATGAGCTATAGAAATAGGAATTTCCTTAGGAGAAATTTTTCTCCAGAGAAAATAATCAGGATCTATATAGATACCTTTTGGTTCTTCTTTGGAAAACAACTGAATTTTTTGTGTAGAATTAGATAAAGTTATTTTATATAGATATTCCATATTATTACAGTCAATTTTTAAAGAAATTCTAAGAGATCTATTTGCATCAGTTTTTAAAGTAAATTTTATGATATACTTTGAAAGTGTTTTCTTAACAGAATTTACCTGGGCTTCTATAGAAACTTTTTTAAATTTGGAAAAATCTGGAAAATTTTTAAGTTTTTCAGGGTAAAAGTTTTTTAATGATTTTACAAATGTTTCAAACTTTTGAGGTGTTAAAAAATTTTTTTTATAAAAAACTTTCAGATTTTGTAAAAATCTTTTTTCTCCAATTTTTTGAACAATTTCAAAAACATAGAAAAAAGCCTTAGCTTTATCTTTATTAAAAATTAAAAGTTTTTTTCTAAAAGCTTTCTTATCCTGGGAAAGTTTATAATCAATAAAATAATCTATTAAACCTTCAATCAATAAATCTTCTTCGTCTTTCAAAAAAAAAGCACTTTTAAATTTTTTTTCAGTCAAATAATGTAAAAATTTTTCAGGTTTATTCAAAATTGCAGAATTTAATAACAAAATATTGGCAAAATTCAGCTCATCTTTAAAAGAATTATCTAAAAATACAAAAATATTTTTAAAAAGATAAGATTTCTCTCCTAAGTTGTTTAATATTTGCCAATTTTTTATTATTTTTTCCCAAAAGATTTTTATCTTTTCAAAGAAATTTTTATTATAAGGCAAATAGTAAAATTTAACTCTTAGATTTTCATAGTTAAAGCTTAAAGATTCAGGTCTAATTTTTGTCATAATCAAGCAAGGATTTATTACAGGATGGGGATTTTTAAATATATAAACCGTATAGTATCTCTTTTTTAAAATTTTAACTTTTTCTGATGGTATCAAAATAAAAACTTTTTTATTTTTTGGGACTTTAAAGATAATTTCATAGGTAAAAGGTTCCTTAGGTAAAGGAAAAAAATTAGAAAATACATTAACAGGAAAAATTTCATAATTGATATGTTTTTTAAATGTTATATATAAAGTGGTTTTTCTTTTTACTGAAAGATTTTTCAATAAACTTGATTTTATATATCTTCTATGTAATTTGATTTTTTTTATTTTTAAATGTTGGTATGAAAAATTAAAATTTTTATGAGGTATTAACTTTGTTGACAGGGAGCCTATTATTGTAGAATCAGAAATAAGTATAAGTCGGATTTTAAGATGTAAATAAGGTATTTTTTTTGCATAAGAGGTATTTAAAAAATTTAATAAAAGAAACATAAAGGTAAAAAAAAGAAAATTTTTTAAAATTTTTATATGCATCTTTGAATTTAAAGTTTTGAAAAATAAAATTTTTGAAATATAATAACTAAATATTAACTATAACCTTAAAAGAAAGGTTTGTAAAGGGAATGAAAAAAGTAAAAGTTCTTGTAGTTTGTGGATATGGGATAAACTGTGAAGTTGAAACAGCTTATGCCTTTAAAATAAATGGTGCTTCACCTGAAATTGTTCATTTATCAGAGATATTTTCAGGAGAAAAAAGAATTATTGATTATCATATTTTATGTTTTCCTGGGGGATTTTTAGATGGAGACCATTTGGGAAGTGCACAAGCCTGTGCTCATAGATTTAGATTTTTAAAAATTAAAGGAAAAATATCTCTTTGGGATGAATTAATGAAATTTTTTAATGAAGGAGGACTAATTCTTGGTATATGCAATGGTTTTCAGCTTTTGGTAAAAACTGGGCTTCTTCCTGGAGGGGAATATTTGGGACAGAGGAAGGTTTCTCTTACTTATAATAATTCTGGTAAATTTGAAGATAGATGGGTTTATCTAAAAGTAAATCCTAATACTTCCTGTATATTTTTAAAAGGTTTAAATGAACTTTATTTACCTATAAGGCATGGAGAGGGTAATTTTGTTCCTGAAAATGAAGAAATTTTAGAAGAGCTAAAACAAAAAAATCAAATAGCTATTCAATATATAGATCCTAAAAGCAAACAACCTACTACAAAATATCCTTATAATCCTAATGGTTCTATAGAAGGTATAGCAGGAATTACAGATCCCACAGGAAGAATTTTTGGTCTTATGCCTCATCCTGAGGCTTTTAATCACTGGACTAATCATCCCCGTTGGACTCGTGAAAAAGAAAAAATAGCCCAAGGACTTCTTGTTTTCAGAAATGCTATAGAATGGGTTAGGGACAATATTCTTTAATGCAAACCAAAAAAATCGCTCAAATTTTAAAGATACTTATAAAACTATGGAAAACTAAAGGTTTTATTTTTATATTTCTATTTTTAATCACTTATTTAACTTTCTTTTGGTCTTCTCCTTATATATTAAATTATTTTCAAAAAACTTATCATCAAAAATTTATTTTCTATAGTGTTTCAGAACCTTTAGTGTCTATTTTAAAATTTTCTTTTGTTTTAACTTTTTTAATCTTTTTCCCTTTAGTTTGGTATGTTTTACTTTTTTCTATAAATTTAATCTACGCATTTAAAAAAAAATTCTTTTGGAGTTTATTTTTTTTAGGTCTATTTTTGTTTTATTTAGGTGCTATTTTTGCCTATGAAGTAACCTTTCCCTTTGGAATAAAATTTCTGTTATCTTTCAGAACTGAGAAAATAGAACCAGCTATTTCTTTGGGGCATTTTGTTAATTTTTTTAGTTTTTTTATCTTGGCTTTTGGCTTGATCTTTGAAATGCCTTTATTAATAGCTTTTTTATCTTTAAGTCATATTATCAATCCTTATAAACTAAGTAAATACAGAAAAGAAATTTTTTTTATCATAGTTATTGTAGCAGCTGTAATAACTCCTACTCCAGATGCTTTTAATTTATCCCTTTTAGCTGTTCCATTGTATCTTTTATTTGAATTTGGATTGGTATTAAGTAAATTTTTAAAAAAAGTACATATTTTTTCAGAGATCACAACCATTTCCAAAGAGGAAATCCAAAATTAAAACAAGTCATCTTGACAAATTATAAAAATTTACTAAAGTTTACTTGAAATAAATAATTGTGCAAATAAATGCTATTAAATGTTCAAAATGTTATTCAAAAATCTTTTAACTGGTATTCCTTATCATAAAGCTTTAACAGTCCATAAAAATGCATCCTTAGAAACTGTTCTACAATTAATGAAAAAACATAAGGAAACTTTTTTAATAATTATGGAAGATCATTTTCCCGAAGGCATATTAACAGAAAGAGATATTATAAAACTTTTATATAAAAAAGTTTCTTTAAAAGATAAAATATTTCCTTATATTTCAAAAAATCTTATTAAAATTAAAGAAGATCGTCCTATTGCAGTGGCTATTAATCTCATGGTTGAATATTTTATAAAACGTTTGATAGTGATTGATCACAAAGGTGCTTATAAAGGGGTAATAACCTATGATGATATTATTCAATTTTTAGAAAATGAGCTTTTTAAAAAAGAAATCACATTAAAAGAACTTATTTCAGAAAAACCTTTTTACTATCTTTTTCCAGAAGATAACCTTAATTCAGCATTGGAACTATTAGCTGAAAAAAATATAGGTTCTGTTCCAATTTTAGATAAAAATAAAAAACCTATAGGAATCCTAACCGAAAAAGATTTTCTTTATTTAGCAGAAAATAAAAGTTTAGAAACTCAACTTAAAGATGTTGCTATAAAAAAAGTTTATACCTTAAAAGAGGATGCTCCTATTTCCTCTGCTTTAAATGTATTTAAAAATCAGAATATAAGACATATTATAGTCATTAACAAAAATGGAGAGGCCATAGGAATCATTTCTCAAAGAGATCTGTTATTTTTAGCAAAACATAATTATTCTTATTATATTAAAAATAAATTTAAACAGGCTAAAGATCTTCTTTATATTTTACCTGAAATTGTTCTTGAAATTCTTGATTTAGGGTGTGAACAGGTTATTTTTTGGGGAAATGAAAAAGCTGTCCAGTTATTTGGAAATTATTTAAAAGATAAAAATGTCTTGAATATTTTTGATGAAAATGACTGGTTAAAAATTTATGGAAAACTTAGAAAAGATCAAAATATTTATAGAGAAAAGATTAAAACAAAAGATAAAAAGGTTTTTGAAATTTCAGCATCTTATTTAAAATTACAAATAGAAGAAGAAGGAAAAATTCATTTAGTTTTAAGAGATGTTACTGAAAATTATAATGAATTAAAAAAATTAGAAAAAGAACTTTCAAACATTTATAATATCATAAACTCTGTAGAAGATTTTATCATGGTTGTAGAACCCAAAACTGGAAAAATTAAACTTTATAATCAGGCTATTTTGAAAAAACTTGGTTATTCTGAAGAAGAATTTTCTAAAAAAACTATTTTTGAGATTGTTGATTTACCAAAAGAAGAAATTATAAAAAATATGGAATTAGTAACTTATAAAGGAGTTAATATAAAAGGTGAAAGATTTTATATTACAAAAACAGGAAAAAAAATTCCTGTAGAAATAAGGGTTTCTTCTTTGTTATTAAACAAAGAACCTTATATTGTTATTGTAAGTAGGTATAAAGCTTTAACCAATTTTGATAAATTTATTTCAAATTTAAGTATTTGCAAAACTGAAGAAGAAGCTTATAAGATTTTAGAAAATTTTCTTTTAGATTTTGTGGATACTGTTCATATTTTTGAAATAGACCCTAATATCAATAAAATAATTACTACAAGATTAGCTGGAAAAAAAGAATATTGGAAAGATTGCTTAATTGATACACCTCTTTCTTGTAGGGCATTTATAAGTGGTAGATCTGTAATAAAAGAGAAAATTATTTGCCCTTTATCTAATGTACCAGAAAATCTGAATTATATTTGTTTCCCTTTGGTTTTTGAAGGAAAGGTAGTTAACATTATAACTTTAATAAAATCTTCACCATTTTCTGAAGAAAATATTACCTCTTTACAAAACTATTTTAATATATTTACTCCTTATTTTTTTAACCTAAAGCTCTTGAAAATTGCACAAGAAGCCTCTGTAAAAGACCATCTTACAAATCTTTATAATCGCAGATTCTTACAGGAAATTTTAAATAAGGAGTTCTATTTCCATTTAAGGAAAAACCAGCCTTTATCAATAATCCTTTTGGATTTGGATGATTTTAAAAGGATTAATGATATATGGGGACATTTGATTGGGGATAGACTTCTTAAAAAGGTAAGTGAATTGATTTTAAAAAGTATAAGAGCCTCTGATATATGTGGAAGATGGGGAGGAGAAGAATTTTTAATTATTTTACCTTATACTACTAAATTTGAGGCAATGAAAGTTGCTGAAAGATTGAGAAAAAATTTAGAAAACTTTAAATTAGAATTAGAAAATGGTGAAATTATAAAAATTACAGCAAGTTTGGGAATAGCAGAGGCACCAAAAGAGGCTAATTCATTATTAGACCTATTTAAACTGGTTGATAAAAGAATGTATAAAGCTAAAGATTTAGGAAAAAACAGAGTTGTTTTAGATTAAAAATTAATACTCCTTAGGAGGGTATCCTGAAAGGGCTTCAGATAAAGCTGCAGCTTTATCCGGAGGCATAGCACTTAAAATATTAGCTACTTGAGTGCTTTTTAATTGGCTCAAAATTTTTACAGCCATCTCTCTGTCCATATTAAGTAAAACATTGGCAGCTTTTGAAGGCCTCATCTCTGCTACAGCTTTTACTAAAAGCTTGACCTTTTTATCTTGAATCATCTGAAGTTTTTTTAATTTTTCATCTATGGAAGCTTCTAATTCTTTTAAAGCCATCATTTGCTCCTGTATACGCCTTTGTAAAAGTTTTAACTCTTTTTCTTTTGTCTCCATTTTCTTTTCTTTTTCATAAAGGCTTTTTTTTTCAAGTATTAAAATTTCTGAAAACTCTGGAGGACAACCAGTCTTGTTAAATGACTTTTCTTTAGCTTCTAAATTATAAGTATGAAATCCTAATAAAAACAAAATTAAAAAAAATTTAGCTAAACCCAAAATAAATAAAATCCAAAATAAATATTTTATTTTAAAAATCTTTGTTAAATTTTTCATCTTTAAAACCCTGTATTAACACTACCAAATCATCCATTTCCCTATAAAACTTTTTAGTATTTTCAAATAACAAATCTCTTATAGCCTTATCTTTCAAATTTTCCATAACTTTTCTTTCTTTATAAGCCTTTTCTAAAAGTTTATATAAATTTTTGAGTTCTTCCTTTTGAGCATTTATTTTATTATTTAAATTTTCTTGATATTCAAAGATTTTTTCTATTTTAAAAATATAATTTTTGAGTTCTTCAGCAGAAATTAAGTTTTTTTTCTTTAAAATATTATAATTTTCTTTTTTCTGTTTTAAAAGTTCTTGTTTTTCTTTCAAAAGTTTATCTAAATTTATTTTTGCTTGAGTCACACTAAACTTTGCTTGTTCTTCTTGTAAACTCTTATACCAAGTTAGAAGCTTTAAAACTTTTATCTTGTTTTCCATCTTAGTTTCTTATAATATTTCTAAGTAAATTTAAAGACTCTTCTAAAGAATAAGATTCATCTAAATGCTGTTTCAAAAAATTTTTCAAAGGACCTATCAAGGCTAAAGCTCTATCTATTTCAGGATTAGAACCTTTCACATAAGCTCCTATATTAATCAAATCTTCTGCTTTTTTATAAGTTGCTAAAATTGAAATAGTTTCATAAGCCAAATTTAGATGTTCTTCTGGAACTATATCTTTCATAACCCTGCTTATGCTTGCAAGAACATCTATAGGAGGGTAATGTCCTTCATGAGCAAGATCTCTTGATAAAACAATATGTCCATCTACAATACTTCTAACTGCATCTGCAATAGGATCATTAAAATCATCCCCTTCTACTAAAACTGTATAAATACCTGTAATATCTCCTGACCCTAATTTAGGACCTACTCTTTCTAAGAGCTTGGGCAAAATCGCGAAGACTGAAGGAGTATATCCTCTTGCAGTAGGTGGTTCCCCTGAAGCTAAACCTATTTCTCTACCAGCCATACAAAAACGTGTCAAAGAATCCATAAGAAGAAGAACTTTATATCCTTTATCTCTAAAATACTCTGCTAAGGACATAGCATAATAAGCTGCTCTTATTCTAATAGAAGGAGCTTCATCAGAGGTTGCAACAACTACCACAGACCTTTTAAGACCTGTTTCTCTAAGATCTCTTTCTATAAATTCTCTCACCTCTCTACCTCTTTCTCCAATAAGGGCAATTATATTAATATCCGCTGTGGTATATCTGGCAATCATTCCAAGAAGTGTACTTTTCCCTACACCAGAACCAGCCATAATAGCCATTCTTTGACCTCTTCCTATGGTAAGTAAAGCATTTATAGCTTTTACTCCCACATCAAGTACTTCTTTAATAGGTGCTCTTTCTAAAGGTTTCAAAGGTTCTCCATATAAAGGATAAAAATCAGAAGGTTTTGGTTTTGGTTTTGAATCTAAGGACTCTCCCAAAGCATTTACCACTCTTCCTAAAAAATCCTCTCCCACTGGAGCATAAGAAGAACCTAAGGGATAAACTTTAGCTCCTATTTCTACACCCTTTAAGTCTCCTAAGGCTGTAAGCAAAAGTTTATTATCTTTAAATCCTATAACCTCAGCTAAAAGATGAGCATTTTGCCCCTCTATTTTGCATAAATCCCCAACTTTTAAAAAAGGACCCGTACTTTCTATAGTGAGACCCAAGACCTTAGTAACATATCCGTATATTTCAAAGGGAATAAATTTTTCTAATCTTTTTTTATAAAGTTCTAAACTTTTAATTCTCATCTTTTAACAATTCGTCAAGAAGTCTTTGCCATCTTTTTTCAAAAGTTGCATCAATTACACCCAAGGATGTTTCAATAAAAACCCCACCTTTTGAAATGGATTCATCAGGTATAAAATTTATTTTTTTTAAAGTTTTTATATTTTTAAGTAAGTTTTCTTTTAAGTAATTTAGCTCTTCAGGATTAACTTTTATATTAACCTCTATCCCCTCAGCAATATAATTTAATGCTTCTTTAATAATATTTAAAGATATTTCAGGATTTATCTTAATTTCTTTACAAACTATCTTTTCTGCTATATCTATAGCCAGCTTTAAAACTTCTTTATCAAGATTAAGAACTGAATTTTCTGTCTCTTTTTTTAAATTTTTCAAAAATTTTTCTACATCTTTTATTTTTTTATTATATTTTTGTTCTAAACTGTCTTTTAAAACTCTATATTCTTTTTCTTTTTCTTTTTGGGCTTTTTCAGAGGCATCTTTATAACCTTTTTCATATCCTTCTAAATACCCTTTTTTTAAACCTTCCTTGTAACCCTTTTCTAAACCTTCTTTTATAGCTTTTTCCTTTAACTTCTCTAATTCTTTTTCTAAATTTATAGACTCTTCCTGAGTTTTTTCAAAAGCAAATTTAAATTTTTCTTCTTTAACAGGATTTAAATCTGGAACCAGAACAGAAAAATTTAAAATTTCTTTATTTTTCAAAATTTTAGACAAATTCTTCTTCTCCTTTGGTAAGAATTATTTTACCTTCTTGTTCTAATTTTTTGGCAATCCTAATGATATTTTGTTGAGCTTTTTCTACCTCACTTATTCTAACAGGTCCCATGATTTCCAATTCTTCTTTTATCAAGTCTGCAGCACGTTTACTCATATTTCTGAAAAACTTTTCTTTAACTTCAGGAGAAGCTCCTTTAAGAGCCAACTTAAGATCATCTGTGGAAATTTCTCTAAGCAGGGTTTGAATAGCAAAATCATCCACATTAATAAAGTCTTCAAAGGTAAATAGATATTTTCTTATTTCTTCAGCTAACTCAGGACTTTCATCTTCTATTTCTGTAAGGACTTCATCTTCAAGTTCTCTACCTGCATGGGATAAAATTTCTGCAGCCTTTTCAGGTCCTCCTATCTTTTTACCCAAAGCCCCTCCTACACTTTGAAGTTCATTTTCTAAAGCTTCACTTATTTCCTTTACAATTTCAGGATCAACTTTACTTAAAGTTGCAATTCTTAATAAAACTTCTGCTCTTATTTTTTCAGGAAGAAATTGTAATATTTGACCAGATAATTCAGGCTCTAAGTGAACTAAAATAATAGCAATTGTTTGAGGGTGTTCATTAGATAAAAAACTGGCTATAGTTTTAGGATCAAGCTTTTTAAGCTTTTTAAAAGTTTCTGGACCCACTTCTTTTTTTATTTCTTCAAAAAGTTCTTTACCTTTTTCTCCATAAGCTTTTATTAAACTTTGTTTAAGAAACTCTTCTGGAGAGACAGTAATATCGCCTAACATTTCTTTAGCTTCTATGTTAGCTTCCTCTAAGACTTTTTTTACAGCCTCAGCAGGAATATATTCAATTTTTGCCATTTCTATACCGATTCTCTTAATATCCTCTTCATCCAAATATTTGTAGACTTCAGAGGTAAACTCATCTCCCATAAGCATTAAAAATATAGCTGCTTTTTGAGGACCTGTTAATTTATTAGGATCCAATTTAGCCATAGATTAATATCCAGCTTCTGCTAAAGCCTTCTTTCTTTCTTCTAAGCTTTCTTCTAAAAGCCATTTTTTAATTAAAACCGCCGCTTTTTCAGGCTGACTTTGTATAATACCCAAAGCTATTTCATGTGGTAAAGGCCCTTCTTTTTCTTCTACTTCACCCTCTACAGTTGGCTTAGTTTCTAATACTTCAGGGGCTTCTTCAGGCACAGGTTTAGGAGAAAGAGCTTTAATCAAAGGTTTTATTACAAAAATGAAGAATAAAATCAATCCAACAAATAATAATATAGGTTTATAAAATTGAGCTACATAATCCATAATTCCAGGTTTTACCACTGGAGGTTTTACAAATGTTTTAGCTTCAACTTTAACTACATCTCCTCTATCAGGATTATATCCTATAGCTCCTTTTACTAAATCTTCAATCCAGACAATTTTAGCAGTATCATTTCCAGACAATACACTTTTATCAATCAATACCGCTACACTTATTTTTTTAATACTTCCTGGTGAAATTTCAAGGTTTGTTACCTTTTTACTTACATTGTAATTTTTTATAGTTTTTTTATGTAAATAACTTTCTCCTTGAGTTTTACCAGAGGTAGCTTCAAACTTCTGTGCTAAAGACCCTTTTACACCTGGAATCCCTCCTGGAGGATTACCTGTAACTTTTTGTTCTTCTTCGGTTTCCTCAGAAACCACAGCTTTACTTTCAGGATCATAAGTTTCCTCTACTATGTTTTTTTTATCAAAAGAAAGATCTACTGAAACTTGAGCTACAGCTTTTCCATAACCTAAAGCCCTTCCTAAAAGCTCTTCTATTTTATTTTTCAAATCTTCTTCTATCTTTTTCTTATATGCCAATTGAGTAGTCGTAAATTCCTCTTCTTGAGAAGGAAGCTTATAGCTTTTCCCTGTATCAGCATCAATTATAGTAATATTTTGAGGCTCAAGCTTAGGAACAGCACCACTTACTAAATTAATAATCCCTCTAATTTCAGATGGAGAAAGATGGTATCCTGGTTTTAGTCTTATTAAAACTGAAGCCTTGGGAGGCTTTTCCTCCTCAATAAAAAGACTTTCCTTAGGCAAAGCTAAATGAACCCTTACATACTTTATTCCTCTTATACCTTTGATACTTCTTTCAAGCTCTCCTTGCAAAGCTCTTTGATAGTTTACCTTTTCCTGAAACTCTGTTAAACCCATTTGCTCTTTATCAAAAAGCTCAAAACCCGGACCTGTACCTCCAACAAGCCCTTTACCAGCTATTTCCATTCTTAACTCAGGAACTTTTTCCTTGGGCACATATATACTTCCATCAGCCTCTATCTTATAAGGAATTTTTTGAGTTTTAAGGTATTGAATTATCTGATCTGTAGTTTGTTCATCAAGACCTCTATAAAGTAAACCCCAATTTGGTTTTGTTAAAAACCAGATAGTTAAAAATATTGCTAAGGTGAGACCTATGCTTCCTCCTATAAGAGATATTTTTTGCTGTTTATTAAGTTTATTCCAGAACTCTTTCAACTGAGAGGGAAGACTCTTTAAATCTGGAATCATCTATTCTACCTCTAATTTACTAAATTTGCATTCTCATAATTTCCTGATAAGCATCTAAAATTTTATTTCTTATTCTCAAAAGCAATTTAAAATCAAGATCTGCTTTAGATATAGTTAAAGCTACTTGTGAGAGATCCACATCTTCACCTTTTGCCAGAGCCTGAATCATTTGCTCTGCCTGTTTTTGAGAATTGTCAATCTCTTTAATTTTTTCCAAAAGAAAATCTTTAAAATCCGGTATATTTTGCTTTTTTGGGATAATATTATTAAAACCATTTAAATTTAAAGAATTATATATTTTCATAAGATAAACCTCCTAAGTTTATTTTAAAAGATCTAATGTTCTTAAAGCCATGCTTTTGGCAGTGGATAATACTGTTAAATTAGCTTGATAAGCACGTCCTGCAGAAAGGAGTTCCACCATTTCTGTAATCACATCAACATTAGGATATTTAACAATGCCTCTTTTATCAGCATCTGGATGATTGGGATCATAAACTTCTTTAAAGGGTGCTGGATCATCTACTATATCTGCTATTTCTACTGCTTTTAAATTAGGATCTTTTTCGGAAATAGGTACAGCCTTTAGAATTACATCTTTAGCTTTATAAGGCCCTCCTTCTAAAGTTCTTGTAACCTGAGCATTAGCAATATTGGTAGCAGATATACTTAATCTAACTCTCTGTGCATATAAACCACTTCCTGATATTTTAAAAATATCCAATAATCCCATAATTATCTACCTCCTTCTGTTATTGCTTCTTTTAATCTTTCTATTTCCTTAGCTAAAGCCTGTAAAGTTGCTTCATACAAAACCTGATTTTGAATAAGTTCTGTTATCTCTTCTTCAAGACTCACATTATTGGGAGTCCCAAGAGTATTTTCTTTATATGTCTCTGCAATTTCTTTAATACTTGTAGGTTTTCCGGTGATATGTTTAGGATTGGTTGTTTTTAGAGGTAAACCCTTATTTGAAAGATAAGCTTGCATTACCTTTTCAAAAGGTATATCCTTTCGCCTATAACCAGGAGTATCTACATTTGCAATATTAGAAGCTAAAAGAGAATGTTTATAAGATCGCAGTTTCAATGCCTGTTTGGCTATATTAAAAGTTTTTTCAAATATTCCCCACATTGTTCAAATCCTTTTTAATAATCCCTGTTCTTCATACTGTTTAAGTTTGTTTCTTAAAGTTCTTACAGTTATTCCTAAAAGTTCTGCAGCTCTGGTTTTATTACCTTTACAAATTTCTAAAGCTTTTAAAATAGCTTCTCTTTCTAATTCAGCTAAGGATTTTATTTCTATATTATTTAAAGCAAAGTTTATGCCTGTTTTAGAAGAGGTTTTTTGCAATTCCAGAAAATTTTCCTGAGAAAAGGGATCTGTTAAATATCTGACATCTATCATGGTATTTTCACAGGTAAGCACTGCTCTTTCTATCATATTTTTTAGTTCTCTTACATTACCGGGAAAATCATAGTTTTTTAAAAAATTGAAAGCAGAATCAGTAAAACCTTTAATATTTTTATTATATAAACGGGAAAATTTTTCCAGAAAAAAATTGGCTAAAAGCTCTATATCTTCTTTTCTTTCTCTTAATGGCGGAATTTTGACAGTTATGACATTAATTCTATAATAAAGATCTGCTCTAAACCTTCCTTCTTTAACCTCTTTTTCAATGTCTCTATTAGTAGTAGAAACCAATCTAATATCAACTTTTATAGGCTGATAACCTCCCAAACGATCTACCTCTTCTTCTTGAAGAACTCTTAAAAGTTTACTTTGTAATTGGGGTTGCATTTCTGTAATTTCATCCAGAAGGAGAGTTCCGCCATCTGCGATTTCTATTTTTCCTTTTTTTCTAAAAGTTGCTCCTGAAAAAGCACCTTTTTCATATCCAAAAAGTTCTGATTCTAAAAGAGTATCAGGAAGGGCTGCACAATTGATAGCTATAAAAGGACCATATTTTCTTGGACTTTTTTGATGTATAAATTTGGAAAGAAGTTCTTTTCCTGTTCCGGATTCACCAATTAAAAGAATAGGAGCTTTACTTTGAGCTATGGTCTCCAATTTTCTAAGAATTTGTAACATATAGGGATTTTTAGTGAGAAAAGTCTCTTCCTGCCATAGAATTCTTTTATCTTCCAAGGCATAAAGAATAGCTTTTTCTATTATTTCTAAAGGAGTGGAAAGCAACTTAAAATCATAGGCTCCTTTCTTAATAAATTCTATAGCATATTCTAAATCCGCTTTTTCTGCCAAAAATATAATTGTTTTAAACCCTAATTTAAAAAATTTATCCACTATATTGGGATTTTTGGTCTCTTCTAAGGAAAGTTCATAAACCAAAACATCTATAGAATCAGGGTCCAGCGATTTATAATCAACCTCTGAAGGTTTAAAATAAAAAATCTTTAGTCCTCTTTCTTCTAAGGATTCTTTTAATAACTTTATTTCTAAACTGTTTCCAATTAAACAAATTTTACCTTTCATAATTAAAATACTAATTGATGAGATTTCTCTACTAATTCCTTTAATTTTTCATAACTTCTGGCAAGTTCATTTTCATATCCTGAACCCTCTTTTAGATCTTCCCAGATTTTATCTGCTTTCTTTACCTCTCCTTTTCTTTCTAAATAATAAGCCTCAATCCATTTTATAGTGGTATTCTTAGGAAATTTTTCTTTAGAAACTTTAAGAATTTCTTCAAAAAGATCAGAATTTTTGTAAAAAGTTTCTAAAAGTAAAAAGGCATAATCTTCAGGTTTTGCTTTAAAAATAGGATTATTTACATAATCAAAAGCTTTTTGATAATTTTTTAAAGCTATAGCTCTGTCTCTTAATACTCTAAGGAGTTGTTCTTTATAAAACTCAGGTAAAGAGGATTTTAAAGCCTTTTTTAAATAATAATCAGCTTTGTTTAAATTTTTTTGTGCTTCGTAAATAGCTCTTAAATAAAAATAAAAAGGATCTGAATTTAAAAATTTTTCTTTATATTTAGATATTAAATAACCAAAAAGATCTTTAAATAAACTATATTCTCCGGTTTCAAAAGCTGTTAAACTTAGCTTTAAAATTAAGTCTGATTTGTCTTTATTAGACACACCAAGTTCATAAGCAGTTATAAAATTATAAGCCCCTTGATTATAAAAATTATAATCCAAAAGTAAACTTCCCAAGATATAATAGGGATCTCCACATTTAGTTTTTTGCAGATATTCTTTGTCTTCTTTTTCTATCTCAAGAATTTCTTTTAATTTTTTCCTTTTATAATCTTTTTCAAAAATGGTAGTTATAGCTTTGCAATAAAATTTAGAAGCAGTTTTTACAAATGGACTTTCAGGATAATTTTTTATAAAATCTTTAAAAGCTTTCCTCAGCATTTTATAATTTTTCATATCTCTATAAATTTTTATTTCTAAAATTTGAGCTTCCTCTGCTATTTTTTCCTTGGGATATCTCAGTTTAATCTCTGCAATATAAAAAATCAGATCTTCTATCATCTTTTTAGGAACTAATTCTTTGGCAAGAATTTTTTCATAGGCTATCTGATAAAGTCTGAATTTGGATAAAAGAGCCTCTTTGGTTCCATCCCATTGAGTAATTATCAATTTATAAAGAACCTTGGCTTGTTCTCTTTTCTCCTTTTTAAAGTACCCTTCAGCCAGTTTAAATAAAAGCTGAGGAGCTTCTTTTATATTTCCATAGACATTTATATAATAAAAAATTTCATTTTTAGCTTTTCCCAATTCACCTAAATTTAATAAGTAAAAACTTTTTATTCTATGTATTTCTCCTAAAATTTTTTTTAATAGATTTTTATTGAATTTTTTAGTTTCTTCCAGAGGAAGAGCTTTTAAATAACATAAAAGAGCTTGAGCTTCTTGTGTAAAACTTTCACCACAATAGGATTTACTAAAATCTTCCAATTCTTTTTTTAAATTTTTGGTTTTTTCCATTATTATTAAAGCTTTAATTTTTATCAATTCTGCTTTGCAAGCTTCAAAAGATCCCCTTTTAACTGAAATTACCTTTTTAGCGAAATTTATAGCTTCTTTTGGATAACCTAACTGAAGATAGCTTTCTGCTATTATAAGATTCTCTTCTGGTCTTAAGTAAAATATAGGAGGAATCTGTTTTACCAGAGTAATAATTCTTTTATAATTCTTTTTAGAATATGCTAATTTAATTTGTTTAACTATTTTTTCTCCTTTTATTTGATATTTAAATTTAAAAGGCAGATTAGATACTTCCTGAGAAAAAATTTCACTTATTAATAAAATATTTATTAAAATTGAAAATATAATAAATAGTTTTGAGATTTTCATATTTCAAGTATAAATGGAGCAAAATTTATACCTATTTTATGTTAAATTGTATTTTTTAAGTTTCTCAATGAAGGTCGTTCTATTGAGTCCAAGAAGTTTAGCAGCTCTGGTTTTGACACCCTTAGACAATTCCAAAGCTCTTTTGAGATAAAACATTTCTATTTCTCTTAGAATTTTATTAAGTTCTACCCCCTCCTCTGAAATTTCAGGAATATTAAGAGATTTAAGCAAAACATATTTATCTTCAACAAGATTATCTTCCATATTTCTAAAAGCTAAAGGTTGAGGGAATAATTCCTCCTCTTCAATTATATTGCTTTCAGAAAGTATTACCACTCTTTCTATAAGGTTTTCCAATTCTCTTACATTTCCAGGCCAAGAGTAATTTATAAGAGCTTTTATAGCTTTTTCAGAAAAATTTTTTTCTTCTATTCCTTCTCTCTGACAGATTTTTTTTAGAAAAAAATTAGCCAAAAGAGGAATATCTTCTTTTCTTTCTCTAAGAGGTGGAATTTTAATAGGTATTACATTTAATCTATAAAATAGATCCTCTCTAAAATTTCCCTTTTCAACTTCTTTTTCTAAATCTTTATTAGTAGCAGCTATAATTCTAACTTCTACTTTAATAGGGTGATCACTTCCTAATCTTTCAACTTGTTTTTCTTGCAAGACTCTCAAAAGTTTAGCTTGTAATTTTGGACTAAGGTCTCCTATTTCATCAAGGAATAAAGTTCCTTTATGAGCCAACTCAAATTTACCTGGCTTACTTTTTATAGCACCTGTAAAAGCACCTTTTTCATATCCAAAAAGTTCTGCTTCCAGAAGTTCTTCAGGAATGGCAGCACAATTGATAGCTACAAAAGGACCTTCTCTTTTACTACAAAAATGAATATACTTAGCTAAAACCTCTTTCCCTGTTCCTGATTCTCCTAATAGAAGTACAGTACTTGAAGAAGGAGCCACCTTTTTAGCCAGTTTATATACCTGTTGCATTAAAGGATTTTTAGTCTCTAAAAGATAAGCCATATTTCTATTATATCATATTTTTGACATATATGTCAATATTTTGAATACACCAAACCAAAAATTACCACTTCGTAAGTGGTAATTTGGTATTTTGTTATTTATTTATATACTTATGAGCGTAAGATCTTACATAATGTCCTTCCAAAACATGAAAAATGCGAATTTTTTCTAATAATGTTTTGGAAAAAGATCCTATAGGAATAAAAATAATTTTTTTTCCTTGAAAATTAGCAAAACGTTTAACCAATTGACTGGGAGGCTTTTTGGCTATATAAACTATATATTTTTCTAAACTATAATCTATACCTGCTAAAAGTAATCTTTCTGCTTTATTTTCTGCTATATCAAAATAAGAATCTTCCCAAACATCATATACCCTCATAGGAGGATAGGTAAGCATAAAACCGCCGTATTTGGCCCTGGCTATACCTGGGCCTACTATATTTAAAGAAGGATCAGTAGCATAAAAAGCCATATCAGATTCCTGATGATGTTCTCCATGCCAAGTAAAATTCCAAGGGTATCTTTCCCTTCCTGTCACAGGATCTGGATCCTCTTCAAAAATAATAACTATAGAACCTGCTTTGGCATGAGTTTGAGGATCTTCTTTTACATAGGGTGTCTCTTCAAAAATCCATTTCCTTATTGTCTCTCTTATATCAAGTCCATCTTTAAGAGAGGTTGTAAAAGGCTCTATTTTTCTGAGATTTTCTGTAATAACTCTTAGTCCCTTTTCCATTGCTTTTTTGCCAAAAGTCTCTACTATTATATCCTCAGGAGGAAAAGAACATATTACCTTTCCTGAAAAACTTTGGACTAAATTTCGCCTTTCTTCTCTTGTAGTAAATCTTTTTAAAAATCTCAAACAACTTCTTATACTCTTTATTTTCCGAAAAAGTCTCAATTTTTTAGTAGGAAGATTTAATTCCTCAGCAGAAAGTTTTAAAACTGGATAATATTTCTTTTCATTTTGCAAATCATAATACGTAGCAATTTCCCAAAGCCAGAAAGCAAATTCATCTCCTCCAATACCTCTTGCTGTTAAAACAAGATCAAAAAGATCTGGTATATAACGCCCTTTTATTAAAAGAAAATTCCTTAAAAATTGCCCAAAAACATTAAAATCTCTAATAGAAAGCTGTATTCCTGTTTCCTTTCTATATTTTTCCTGAGCCTTTTCTATAATCTCTTCATAAAGAGTAATTCTATCTAAATAAAATTTAGAATTTTCCAAAAACTTCTTACGATTTTTTTCATAAGCACTCTGAAAATAAGCAGGCTCTAAAAAAAGTTCTCTTATACTCTGAGTATGCAAAGAAAATATTTCTATATTCTTGGGAATATCTTTTGGAAGATATAAAAGACCTGAAGCATTTTTAAAAGCTTCCAAGACACTTTTTAGCTGATAAAAAGGTAAGATAATAGCTATAGAAGAATATTTAGAAACAAGTTCAAAAATTCTTTCTCCTATAAATTTTTCTCTTTGGGTTATATGTTTTGGTAAAAAAGAAAAAACTTTTTCAGTATACCTTTTATATCCCCAATTTTTTATAAGATAAGGGGGAAGAGGTGGTTCTATTATTTCTTGAAAAGGGGTTTCCTTAGGAAGATCTATAAAAGAGAGTATAATATTATTAGATAAAGCAAACCTTGTTCCTTCTACCAAAGCACAGATAGGAGAAACCAAAAGATATTCCATTTCATTGGTTTTATATGTCAAAGTTAAAACATAAATATCAGGAAGACCATTTACAGCTTCTATCCATTTATCCTTAACAAAAAAAGGTAAAGTTAATGCAACTACTTGGGGTTTTATTTCTGAAAGTGTTTTTAAAATAGCTTGAGTTGTTTCTAAATTTTCTGGGAAAAAAGGTAAAAAATAAAGAATTGAAGTTTTATTCTGAAAGGTATATTCAATTTTTAGCATATTTTAATCTAAAGGATAAAGCAAGGGCTTCCCAGCTTTACTTTTTCCTTTATTTTCTATAAATTCTTTAAAATAAACTAAGGCTTGTTGTCCTAAAATCAAAGAAATAGCCTCTTTAAGAAGATCTAAAGGCTCTTTAAAGGTGTTAGAAGAATTATTTTTAAGAAAAGCCAATTTTTTAAGAACATATCTTCCTATACTAACTCCATCTCTTATACTATAAGGTTCTCCATATTCATGAGTTATTTGTAAAAATTTAACTATATAATCAAGCAGACCTTCTTCTAACCAGGGTAGATTTGTTTTTAAGATAGCTTTTTCTTCTTCATAGCTTGGGAAATCAATAAATATTTGAGGTTGAAGTCTGGATTGAATATATTCTGGAAGTTCAAAAGTAGATGCATCTTCATTCATAGTTACACAGAGTCTAAAATCTGGATGGGCTTTTATTTTTATTCCAGCAATAATAGATTCCACATAACGCCTGGCATCAAGAAGAGGAGCTAAAGATGCCCATGATTTTTCACTCATTCTATTAGCCTCATCTATAATAGCAACTCCGCCTTTTATCATTGCTGTTACTATAGGACTTGCTACATAACGAATTTTTTTATCTTCAGAAATCACAGGTGTTATAATAAGATCTTCTGGTCTGGTATCTACTGTAGCCTGGAAAATATAGACTTCTTTATTTAATCTTTTAGCAGCAGCATAAGCCAAAGTAGTTTTTCCTACCCCTGGTTTTCCCACTAAACGAGGAGTAAGCGGAATATCTTTTTCATCTAAAACAAACCAACAAGCTAAAATTTGTTCAATAATATCCTCTTTATTATACAAAGATATATTCAACTCATCAGGATGAGCTAAATATAAAGTAACTCCATCTATAATTACTGTATCCATATTTTATATTTTAAACCCTTTTTATAAAAAAACATCCCTTTGTAAAATAATAAAAAAAATCCTGTCTTCCTCTTGGAATTTTTTAAAATTTGATTATATTTTTAATATCTCTCACGATTTTTTCTCTTGCTGATAAGATCTGTCTTTAAGGAGGGGAAAAATGCGTTTATTAGTTTCTCTTGATGGAGAAAAATGCTGGTGCATAGGAATTACTGTAAAAGCTCTGCAACAGCTTATTGATAAAGCCAAAGATAAATCTTCAATAAAATTACTTACAGTATTTTACGATAGTACCAAAGAAAAACGCCGTTTTAAAAGAGAAATGCGCAAAGCTGGAGGAGATTTGATAAAAGCTGCTCAAAATTATTTAAACTGGTGGAATATTATACAAAAGCGCAAAGAAAATTAGAATTATTGAGAAAAGCTGTAAAAATATAAAGAAGTTTCTCCATAAGTTCGTTTTTGTAGGAGTTCTAAATTATTAATTTTTTCTGGAAGTTGTATATCAGTATGTTCTTCTGTAATTATTATAGGTTCCGTAGCTAATAAAAACTCTGGAAAAGTTTCTAAAGTTTTTAACGCAAGATTTTTTTTATAAGGGGGAGTTATAAAAACTAAATTAAAAAAATTTTTATAATTTTTAGAAAGTTTAATAAGACCATCTGGAAGTTTTAATTTATAAACCTGAGCTTTATCTTGTAATTTAAATTTTTCAAGATTTTTTTTAATAAGAGAAATACTGAGAGAGCTGTAATCTACAAAAACCGCAAAATCTGCACCTCTTGAAAGTGCTTCTATACCTAAAGCTCCTGTTCCTGCAAAAAGATCCAGAACTTTCCAATTAGAAAGTGTTTGTCCCAAAATATCAAAAATAGCTTTTCTAATTCTACTTCTTAAAGGACGAATTTCTAAAATTTTAGGAGGAGGTAAAAAAAGCTTTTGTCCTTTTAAAAAGCCTCCTGTAATTTTCAAGAAATAGATCCTTTTATTCTGAAATAAGTTTTAGCCATGTATTAGGAAGAGTAAAATAATAAGGATTAAGTCCTGGATAATAATATTTTCCTTTAAAAATCTGTTTAGGGTTAAACCAATCCTTAGGTTCTTTAGTAGCTAAGAAAAAAGCTATTTCTTCTCCATAGCAGGGGACATAAGCTCTTATTATTTTAACTAAAGGAAAAGCAGATTTTATTAATGGATAAGATTCTTTTATAACATGAGGAAAATAAACAGGTAGGCTTGCTTGCTGGATAAAAACACCATAAGGTTTGAGAACTCTTTTAGCCTCTTGGTAAAATTCCAGAGTATATAAAGTTTTGGCAGGTCCTACAGGATCTGTGCAATCCACTATAATTAAATCAAAACTCTCTGAAGGACATTCTTTTAATCCAAGAAGCCCATCTTTTATAATAAAATTTACCTTAGGATCAGAATAATCTCCTGAAATCTTAGGAAAATATTTTTGGCAGAGTTCAAAAACATTAGTATCTACTTCATACTGAATGACTTTTTTAATGGAAGGAATTTTTTGAAGTTCTCTTAAAACACCACCATCCCCACCACCAATGATAAGAACTTCTTCAGGTGGGGATGGGAGTAAACTTGCTGGAAGATAGGTTATAGTTTCATGATATATAAATTCATCTCTTTCGGTAAACTGAACAATTCCATCTAAAACAAAAAAATAACCCCATGAAGGATTTTTGAATATTTGTATCTTTTGCAAATTAGTTTCTTCAAAAACTAATTCAACTTTATAAGCATGCCCAAAATCTTTAAAAATCTTTTCCCTCCACCAGAAATTCCCAGTCAAGTTTCTCCTCCCTCTCCATTAGCTCTGTCTTCAGAAATACCTCTGACTATTTCAGCTATGTAAATATTTTTTGGTTTTAAATTTTCTTGCAATTTTTTTAAAATTTTATAGGCATCTTCTTTACTTTCTGCCAAAATATCTATAGCACCATATCCATTTTCAGGCCAAGTATGAATATAAATTTGTGCTGTACCTGAATTTACCTGAGCAGAAACTCCAAAAGGCTGAAATTGATAACTAATAGCATGAATATCTCTTTTTTTACCGTTAAAATTTAAAGCAGATTTTAAAGCCTTTTCTACTGTTTTAGCTTCAGCTAAGGTATCAAATGGACATTCCCAGAATTCAGCAATAAGATGATACCACCAGATACATCGTTTTAATGCACCTTGCTGGGTAGGATATACTTGTAACTTTTCAACCTGGCAAAGGGCTTCTGTTCTCATAGCTCACCTCCCCCCAGGCAAGGTGCCCGGTTATTATTTATTTTATTTTTACGGTGGCATAATTATAAACTATTTTAAAAATTTTTAAAATATCCAAATAAAAAAAATCGGGACGGGCGGATTTGAACCGCCGACCCCCCACACCCCAAGCGGGTGCGCTTCCAAGCTGCGCTACGTCCCGATTATTTAGACAATAAAAGCCTATTAGATATTTTTAATAATAAAAAATCTTTGCCATTTGTCAAGAGCTTTTAAATAAAAAAATCTTATAAACCTTGCATATTTCTTTAAAAAAAGTAAAATTTTTTTATGCTTAGATTTCTATTTATAAAAAAAGAACTCATATCCTTCCCTTCTGTTCTTAAAGAACTTAAGGAGCAAAAAAAAATCTCTTTAATTCATATAGAAGAGGCTTCTACTTTAAGCCCTGAAGATTTAAAGGATATTACTGCTATTTTAGTTCTTGGTGGAGATGGCACATTCCTTAGAGCAGTTCCCTATGCTTATAAATATGACCTTCCTATTCTTGGTGTTAATATGGGAAATTTTGGTTTTCTTACAGAAACTTATATAAATGAACTCCCTGAAACCTTGAATGCTTTAAAAAATAATAAAATAAAATTTGAAGAAAGGAGCCTTCTAAAAATAATCTATGAAAATCAAAGTTTTGTTGCTTTAAATGAAGGAGCTATTATGAAAGGCACTCTTGGGAAAATAATATACCTCACTCTTAAAATTGAAAATATAGAAGTTACAACTATTTATGGAGATGGCTTAATTATCTCCACTCCCACAGGTTCTACTGCCTATAATTTATCTGCAGGAGGTCCTATAGTTCATCCAGAGTCTAAAGTCTTTATATGCACACCTATATGTTCCTTTAAAATAAATATGAAGCCTTTTATAATTCCTGATCATTATAACTTAGAAATAATTTTAGAAAAAAAGAAACAATCTAAAAACGAAGAGGTCCATCTTTTAATTGATGGTCAAACCAATTTAATCATAAAAGAAAATAAACCTCTTCGTTTTCAGAAAGCTGAAAAAACTTTAAAAATTATCCCTTCTATTAAAAGAAATTATTTTCAAATTTTAAAAAACAAATTTCATTGGTAATTAAGCCTCTTCCTCTTTTTTAATAAGTTTAGAAGCTAATTCTTCTTTTTTTTCTTTAACGGTTTCTTTACTTTTTTCCAAAACTTCTTTTACCTCTTCTTTTTTAGCCTCAAGAATTTCTTTTGCTTTAACACTTAACTCATCAGCTTTTGCTTTAAGTGTTTCAGCTTCAGCTTTTACTTTTTCTACTGTTTCTTCCAATTCATCTTTAATCTTTTTCCTAATCTCATGACCACTTGTAGGAGCTAAAAGTAAACCTGCTATACCTCCCACAATCACACCAGCTAAAAATGCTACACATACCTTTGTTGCATTTCCTTCCATATTAACACCCCCTTAAAATTATTTTTTAAATGCTAAGATTTTCTTTATATTTTCTCTAAAAGTCCTTAATCCTTCTGTTATAGACACTATTTCTATATAAAAATTTTTCACTTGATTATTTAAGGAATCTACAAAAAGTTTGGTAGTATTTCCCAAATCACTCACAGATTTTATCAAAGGATCTAAAGAATCTACAGCTTCTTTAGCTTTATTTGTTATAGCTTTAACATTATTTATAGTTTCTTTAGTTTCTAAGGACATATCTTTTACTTCATCTGTTACGACTTCTATTTGACTTTTTAAAAATTTGTTAAAATCTTTTACAGTATCTCCTAATTCTTCTATTATTTTAGGAAGAATCCTTAAGTTTATAATAAGATCATTGGTATTATTTAAAGTATTATTCAAAATACTAAAACTTTCATTAGCAGTTTGGGTTGTATTTTTTAGATTTTCTAAAATTGGATTTAAATTATCCAGTTTTTCATCTATTTTATTAACTGTTTGATTTAATTTTATAAACCAGAAAATAGCAACACCAACCAATACAATAGACAAAATTATCAAAATATAGATTAAAGTATCCATAGTTTGACTCCTTTAATAAAATTAAATCTTATATTTTAATAATATAAAACAGGATTTTAATTTTTCCACTTTATTAAATTAGGATAAGCTTTTCTAATAAAATAATTTTTGGGCACTAATCTTACACTATATTGCTTCAAACCTGAACCATAAAGAGGGATTTTTCCGCTGAATATAGCCTTATTGTCTTTAAACTCTTTAAATTCAAGAGGAAAAACCTTAACATGAGTTTGAACCTCTTCTTCTATTCCAAGAGCAACCACGCAATAAATTTCATCTAAAAATACCACCTGAGCTTCTACAAGATCAGGAGATAAACCAGCTAAATTAGCTTCTAAAGTTATTTCTAAATTCTCTTCTTCATAAACTTCTGCAGAAACTAAATTGTCATAAACACCATAAATTTCAATTTCTTCCCATTTTTCTAAAATGTTTTTAGCTTCTTCAGTTATTTTATGAAGCAGAGCGTAATTATTTTCTGTAAGTAATTTGGAATTATTTAAAGATGGAAGATAAAATTTCTGTAAGTATTCTATAAGGACTCTATTTATGGAAAAAAATCTACAGGCTGTATAAATGGCTTGTTTCATCATTTTTACCCAGCCTCTTGGGATATCCTCTTCATCTCTTTCATAAAATAAAGGTTGGATTTCATTTTCTAAAAGTGTATAAATTTGGTTAACTTCATAAATATTATAAGGGGGTAGTCCTTCCTTAGGATAGATAGCCCATCCATTAGTTCCATTATATCCTTCTGGCCACCAACCGTCCAAAACACTAAGATGTAAAACACCATTCATACAAGCTTTCATACCTGAAGTTCCAGAAGCTTCCATAGGTCTAAAAGGAGTATTTAGCCAAACATCTGAACCCCAAAGTAAATATCTGGCTAAATGAAGATCATAATTCTCAAGAAATAAAACTTTATCATATAGTTTATACTGCTCTCTAAATTCTAAAATTTCTTGAATCATTTTTTTTCCTTCCAAATCCTTAGGATGGGCTTTACCAGCAAAAAGTAAGACTGTATCAGTATTTCTTAAAATTTCCGCAATTTTTTCTTTATTATAGAGAATAAGAGTATTCCTTTTATATCCCGTAATACGCCTGGCACAGGTTATAATTAAATTATGAGCTTTGGGAGCCTTTAAAGATTTCATTTTATCAAGAGAGATTCCGATTTTTAAAAACTCCTCTTCCATGTATTTTTTGAGAAAAGTAACAAGTTTATATTTGTTCCTTTTATGGGCATCCCAGATTTCTTCATCAGGTATTTTAAAAATATCCTCCCAACGGGGATCTTCTGGAGTCATATAAATGAAATGGGAGCCTAAGTATTTTTTTAAAAGGAAATAAAAAGGCTCACTTAACCATCTCCAATGAACTCCATTGGTAACATAATCAATGGGAATTTCTTCTAAAACTAAATTTTCAAAAATAGGAGCCCACATTTTTTTAGTAGTAGTTTGATGAAGCTTAGAAACAGCATTTACATAAGCAGAATTTCTTATAGCTAAAGCAGGAAGCCAAAATATATCTGTTTCCTTGGGTATAAGTCCTTCATCAAAAATATTTTTTCTAAGATCTAAATCAAAAAGTTCTTCTAATTCTGCGCAAAAATATTTTTTTACCAAATCAGTAGGAAAATGTTCATTTCCAGAAATTACAGGAGTATGGGTAGTAAAAACTGTGGTTTCTTTAATTATCATTTTAGCTTCTTCTAAGGATAAACCTTCTTCTTTTATCAAATCTTTTAAACGAGCCCAGATTACAAATGCAGAATGACCTTCATTTAAATGATAAATCTTGGGTTTTATTCCAAGAGCTTTTAAAGCATAATAACCTCCCATACCTAAAATAATTTCTTGGAGTATTCTCTTTTCTATATCTCCAGGATAGAGAAAACGTAAGATGTCTCTAAATTTAGGTGGATTTTCTGGAAGATCAGTATCTAATAAATAACATTTAGTTCTTCCTACTTCTAAAGCCCATATTTTTATTTTTATGGATTCATCTAATATATTAAGAGTTATAATAAAAGGTTTATTATTTTCATCTTTAATCTCTTGAAGAAGATTTAAAAATACATCTATTTCCTCAGACTCTTCAACCTGAGTTTTTATAGAGTAGTCAATTTTTTGACGCAAATAACCGTGTTTATATAATAACCCTATCCCAATCAGGGGTAAACCAAGATCTGAAGCTCCAATAATCATATCACCTGCTAAAATTCCTAACCCTCCTGCATAAATAGGAAGAGATGGATGAAATCCGAATTCTGTGCAAAAGTAAGCTATTACATCATCTTCTTTAATCCCAGCTTCTTCTATTATAGGATGTTTATATTCTTTATATTCTTCAAAACTTTCCCAAAGGTCTTCTAAATCCATTAAAAATTTTTCATCATTTGCTAATTGCTCTATAGTAACCTTAGGAAGAAGATTTAAAAATTTTCTGGGATTGTATTTTACCCTTCTAAAAGCTTCATGATCTATTTTGTAAAATAAAGATAGTGCTTCGTAGTTCCAACTAAACCATAAATTATTAGAAATATACAAAAGCTTTTGAAGATTTTGTGGTATCTTAGGGTAAACAAAAAATTTTTTAAATTTCATAACTCACTCCTCCAGTCTTTCTTCTATATCTGTTAAAATAGCTATATAGTATCTATAAACTTCTTCAGGAGAATCATAAGGAGAAAAATATTTATGTACATCTCCATCCTGAAAATATTTAATACACATGTAATAAAAATGATCTGAAGTAGTAAGTTTTTTGAGTAATGTAATTAAATCTTTTCTTCCCTTTTCTTTGGCTTTTTTAAGTAGCTCATAACAGGTTTTCATAGCATTCCATTGTAAAGGATTGGAAAGCCAGGCTGACAAATCCCGTTCTGTATCAGCCCAAGATGTGGGATTAGGAACAGATAAAGTTTTGGGTTTATAATTTAAAGTACTTTTAACTTCTGAGGGCCATAAAAATTTGATATTTTTTTCTTTTAAAAGTAATTCTATTACACGCTTTATAAAATCAAAAATTCCACTTTCCTTCCACTGATGTTCTCCGAAAGTTTCATAATCCATAAATAGATTTAAATAAAGATTTCTTCCCTCTTTCTCCATTAAAGTGAGATCTTTTATCCAAGAAACATACCTTTCAGCAGTTAAAGGATATTCTTCCCAATTTCTATCACTAAATCTGAAAGCAATATCATCTGAAAGTTTGTAATGCTTTAAAAGGAGAAGATGACCATGGTTATAAGAGATTCGGACATACAAAGGAGAATCCCCTCTTAGAATTTTATCAGCACCTTCAATTAAAATAGTATCAATTTGCGGAAAATTTGATAAAAGAAGATCTGAAAGCTTATCAAAATAAATCAATTCTGTATTTCTAAATACTGTAGGTATAAAACCAAACTCTTTTTTTATAAGTTCAGCATGCTCTTCTACCTGTTCTATAAATTCTTCCAGATCAAAAATAGAAGCAAGGGAATGATAATAAGTTTCATTAAGCAATTCCACTCCACCTGTTTTAACAAGATCTAAAAAAGAATCATATACATCAGGACGATAGGCTTTGGCTTGCTCTATAAATGTTCCTGTAATACTATAGGAAATCTTAAACTGCCCTTCAAAAGTTTCTATTAGTTCTTTAAATAAAGCATTTGCCGGAAGATAACATTTTTCAGAAACTTTATTGAAAACAAATCTATTTAATTCTTCATCAAAATAGGCTACTGATTCATTAATATCAAAAACTTTATATTTATTGATCCGAAAGGGTTGATGAACTTGAAAATAAAATATTATATAAAGCATGTTTAACTAATTAATTCCTGATATATTTTAACAATATCCTCTGCTCTATCAGACCACTTAATAGTTTTAACTTCTTCTTCAGCTTTAAATTGCATTTCTTTAAGTTTATCAGGATTTTCTAATAAATCCACCACATAATTTACCATTTTATCTATATCCCAAAAATCAACTTTATACGCATTTTTAATAATTTCAGAAACACCAGATTGTTTAGATATAATAAGAGCACAACCAAAATACATAGCCTCTAAAGCTACAATACCAAAAGGCTCAGAAACAGAAGGCATTACTACAATATCACTTATACTTAAAGCCTCTTCTACTTCTTTCCTTGTTAAAAAACCTGTAAACATAATTTGTGTTCCGATACCAAGGCTGGCAGCTTCAAGCATAAGTTCTCTTTCCATATCTCCAGCACCAGCTATTAAAAATCTTACCTTTTTTCCATATTGTTGAATAATTCTTTTAGCCATCTCTAAAAATAGTTTAGGTCCTTTTTGAGGAGTAAGTCTTCCTAAAAACAAAACTACAGGTTCTTTGAACTTTTTATATTTCTTAGGTACTTCTGTAAAAGTAGTAAAAGCGTTATAAATAATTTTAATCTTTTCTGAAGGAACTTTATAATGTTTCTTTATAACCTCAGCAGTATAATTTGATACAGTTATTACTTTATCTGCATAATTTAAGCCTAAATATTCTATTTCATGTATAATGGGATGTCCATAACCTATTGCTCTATCAAATTCAGTTGCATGAATATGGCTTACTAAAGGACGACTTGTTAAATCTTTTAAAATCAAACCAGCAGGATAAGTAAGCCAGTCATGAGCATGAATTAAATCAAAATCCAGATTTTGGCTAACCTCTAATACATGCTTAGTATAAAATTTCACCTTAGCTAATAAATCATTCCCTTGGTTCATTATAAAATCCAGTCTTTTTAAAATTTCATCAGGTATTTTTTTAACTTTCTTATGTGTAAAAACTGTAAATTCTTGAATTTTTTCTAAATGTTTTGTAACAAGAGTAGCATAAGCACCTTCAGAAACTAAATAATGAAATTGATAAAACTTTAAAGGCACAGGTTTAATCTGTTTTTTATCCCATTTTTTAGCAACAGGATAGTCTGCCTCCCAAGGAGAAGAGATTTCAAAAAAAACTTTCTCTTTGGTAGGCATTATCATATAAATTTTCACTCCTTTTTCTGCTAAAGCTTTAAATAAACCATAACAAGCCATTCCAAGGCCACCTACAATAAAAGGAGGATATTCCCAAGTAAGCATTAGTACTTTCATATTTAAAACTCCTTTTAAAAAACTTTTTATTTCAATTTTTGCAAAAACTTTTCTATAAGAAATACCGCAGAAGCTGACCAAAACTGAGCATGAGTTCCTTTAGGATAAAAGGGATTATCTCCATCGTAAAGTTCAGGAATACTTGCCATCTTTCCAGTCATAATTCTTTCTCTAAAAGGCTTTACAAGCTGGATGAGTTCATCTTTTAATACCTTGGTTTTTCTTTTATATATTTTTTTAAGGACCTCTGCATAGGGATAAATAAGCCAAACCCATACTGTTCCATTATGATAAGCTAAATCCCTCATTTCTTGGCTTCCAAAATATTTCTTCCTAAAATTGGGATGTCTTGGAGAAAGAGACCTTAAACCATAGGAGGTTAAAAGTTCATTTTTAGCAAGTTCTATACCTTTTAGCATAGCATTTCTATCACAAATATCAAAAGGTAAAGAAAGAGCAATTATATAATTGGGTCTTATTTCAAACACAGGCTCATTTTTATAAAGACGATCAGCCCATAATTTTCCATTAAAATATCTACTAAATCCTTTTTTTAATTTAGCAAGTAAACTTTTTATTTTATATTCTCTAAGAAAATCGTTTTCTAAATATTTGGAAGTATATTTCAAAAGGTTATACCAGAGGGCAGAAATTTCTATTGGTTTACCATAACGAGGAGTAACCGGCACTCCGTTTACCATAGCATCCATCCAGGTTAAAGATAGATTAATATTATCAGGTATGTCTATAAATCCATCTTCTGGATCCACTCTAAAAGGTAAAGAAGGATTTTCTAAATAATTAGAAATAATATCCTCTATAGCAGAGAGCAAATCTTTTTTTTGTTCTTCTATAATTTTATCTTTGAAAAATTCTAAAAATTGAAAAATTCTTAAACCAAACCATAGGGAACCATCTATAGAATTATAATTAGTTTCAGAAGTACTTCCCACTACATTTGGAATTAATCCGTTTTTCATGCGTTTTTTATAATTTTTGAAAATTTTATAACAAATTTCAAAACCATTTTTTAAATAAAACAAACCAGAAAGTCCTATAAAAGTGTCTCTTCCCCAGCTATAAAACCATGGAAACCCCGCTATAACATCATCCTTTATTATAAATTCTTCTAATATTAGTTCTAAAATTTCGAGATATTCATTGTAAGTAAAAGCTTTTTTTTCTTTTAAATCAAGCTGAGGATATTTTTTGTATCTATTTTTAATTTTTTTTACTTGATTTTCAAAATCTTTAATAGAAGTATCACTAAAAATCAAATAAAAAATTTCTCCTGGAGAAAGATCAACTTTAATTTTAAAAGGGGCATAAAGATCTTCCCAGGGTTCATAACCTCTCATATCTTCTAAGGGATAATATACCTGGTAATAAAAAAGTTCTTCTTTAGTTATATTCCCTTTTGAAAAATAAAGAAAAAGACCGGTATCCTCTTTGGAAAGAAATATTCCATTTTCAAAAAAATCTATTTCAACAGGTAAACTTTTCCAGTCTTTTTCAAATTGAACATTATGATGGTTTCTAAAAGTAAATTTGGGCCTTAACTCAAGTCTAAAGGGGTAGGAACTGATATTTTTATAACCTATCAAACTTATATTTTTGTTTTCATCCATCTGAATAAATTTTTCTAAAAAAAAATCTTTTGTTACAGGACAAGCAAAGAAAAAACGAGGATATGGTCTATAAAAAAATTCCTTAATTAATTTATAGCCTTCCGGATAGGTAGTATCTCTATAAAAATTAGTATCAAGAAAATATTCCAAACCTGAGAGAAAGGTACATTTTTCTTCTACAGTACTTACCAGATGGATTCTTATACCTTGATTTTTTCCTGCAATAAGTAAACCATGATACTTTCTTGAATTTGCTAAAAATGCATTCCCCATAGCATATCCTGCTGATCTATTTGAAAGAATCCATTCATAAGGAGTGAAAAGTTGAAAGAGTTCTTTCAACATGATTTTTACCTCTTTAGATTGCCTAAATTTGAACAATCCAAAAAAATTAAACTTTCTAAATAAATATAATAAATTTTAAAGATTAAAAGTCAATACAAAATTAAAAGTTTTTAACAAGATTTAAATATTGAACCTAAAATAAATAATATCTCCATCTTGGACTATATAGTCTCGGCCTTCCAGTCTTACAGCTCCCAACTCTTTTGCTTTTTGAAAAGAGCCAATTTCTATGTATTTTTTATAAGATATAACTTCTGCTGCAATAAAACCTTTTTCTATATCTGAATGTATCTCACCTGCAGCCTGTTGAGCTTTGGTTCCTTTTTTAATGGTCCAGGCTCTGGCTTCTTTTGGACCAGCTGTAAAAAAGGTAATAAGATCTAATAATTTATATCCCACTTTTATCATTTTATTTAATCCTGGTTCATCCAATCCCAGAGCTTCTAAAAACTCTTTTCTTTCTTCTTTTGGAAGTTCTATTATTTCTTCCTCAATTTTTCCGCAAAGAACCACCACAGGAGAACCTTCTTTCTCAGCTTTATTCTTTAAAGCTTTTACATAAGGATTATCTTTCCCATCAGGAAGATCATCTTCTGAAACATTAGCAATGTACATAAGAGGTTTTAAAGTTAAAAGGAAAAGCGTTTTTTCTAAAAATTTAACCTCATCTTTGGTAAACTTATCTAAATTTATTCTGATAGATTGAAGATTTTCTAAAATAGCTTTGGCTTTTTCAAGAGTTTCCAATTCTTTTTTAGCTTCTTTATTTCCAGATTTAGCAATTTTAAATGTTCTTTCTAATCTTTTTTCTACAGTTTGAAGATCAGCCATTATAAGTTCTATTTCTATAATCTCTGCATCTCTCACAGGATTAATAGAACCCTCTACATGAACTATATTTGGATCTTCAAAACACCTGATTACATGAGCAATAGCTGCAACCTGTCTTATATGGGAAAGAAACTGATTACCCAAACCTTCTCCTTTGCTGGCTCCTTTTACTAAACCTGCTATATCAACAAATTCTATAGTAGCAGGAGTAACTTTTTTGCTTCTTTCTAATTCTGCTATCTTATAAACTCTATCATCAGGCACATTTACTATACCTACATTAGGATCAATTGTACAAAAGGGGTAATTAGCTACCTCTGCTTTGGCAGTTTGAGTTAAAGCATTAAAAATAGTTGATTTTCCTACATTTGGCAATCCTACAATCCCTATGTTCATTCTCATAACTTTATCCTTTCTTTTCTAAAGTTTTAAGTATCTTATAAATTTCTTCTGGAAATTTAACTATTTTACCTTCTCTATTAATAGGCACATGTACAGTATATCCTTCTACTAAAAGCCTTCCTTCTTTTAAAATTTGATATTCAAAAGTAATTTTATGAGTTTTTAGCTCTTTTATAAAAGTTTCAATGGTTAAAAGATCATCATATTTAGCAGAGGCTTTATATTTAGCAAAGGCTTCTACCACTGGCAAAATGATATTATATTTTTCTTCAATATCTTTATAAGTAATCCCAGCAGAGCGAATTAATTCTGTTCTTCCAATTTCAAAAAGTCTAAAATAATTAGCATAATACATAACCTGACCACAATCTGTATCACCATAAATAACTCTATAGTTTATCTGGTTTCTCATGGATTTAACCCCTTGCAAATTTTGATAAATAGGTTTATCATTCTAATATGGATAAGCAAATTTTACCCCAAAAAGTCAAAAAAGTAATAGCAGGACCCAAAAGAATTCAAAAACTTATAGAAAAAGTAGCGGATCAGATTTTAAAAAATCATCCCTTTTTGGAGAAAGTGACTTTAATAGGAATTCAGACAGGAGGAGCTCCTTTTGCTAATAGATTAAAAAATTTACTTTTTGAAAAAACAGGAGTTGAAGTTCCTATAGGGTATCTTGATATAACACTTTACAGAGATGATTGGACCAGAATTACTAATTATCCAGAAGTTAAAAGAACAGAGATATCTTTTTCCATAGAAGATAGAATAATTATTTTAGTAGATGATGTAATTTACACAGGGAGAACTGTAAGAGCAGCTCTCGATGCTTTAATAGACATAGGAAGACCAAAAAAGATTGAGCTTGCAGTTTTGGTTGATAGAGGAGGAAGAGAGTTCCCAATAGAGCCCAATTATGTGGGAATTAGAGTAAAAAACATTGGTTTTCATGAATATGTTTCTGTTTATTTTAAAGAGCTTCATGGAATAGATAAAATATGTCTTGAAACTTCGGAATAATCGGTAGTGAATTTTTTCTTTTCTTGTCAAGTTTTTTAGTTTTTATATTAAATTTTTACTAAAAATATAGATTAAAGGAGGATGAAAATTTATGACCCTTAAAGAACTTGCTCAAAATGGAGAAGTTACAGAAGAAATGAAAATTTGTGCTCAAAATGAAGACGTTAGTGAAGAATATATCCGAGAAGGACTAACCAAGGGTGAAATAGTAATCTGTAGAAATAAAAAAGGCTTTGTTAAAAAATTTTGCGCTATAGGAAAGGGATTAAAAACTAAAATAAATGTTAACATAGGAACCTCTAAGGATCGTCCCAATGTAGAAGAGGAATTGGAAAAATTACAAGTAGCTTTAAAATATGGAGCAGATACTATAATGGATCTTTCTACAGGAGGAAATTTAGATGAGATAAGAAAGGTTATAAGAGAAAACTGCCCTGTTCCTTTAGGAACAGTTCCTATTTATCAAGCTGCTATAGAAGCTGTAGAAAAACATCATAAATCTATTGTAGAAATGACTGTTTCAGAAATTTTTAAAGTTATAGAAAAACAGGCAGAAGATGGTATTGATTTTATGACAGTTCACTGTGGAGTAACTAAAGAATCCTTACAAAGGTTAAAAAATAAAGAAAGAATATTGGGGGTTGTTTCAAGAGGAGGTTCTTTCTTAGCAGAATGGATTATCTATAATAATAAAGAAAATCCTTTATATGAACATTATGATGAACTTTTAGAAATTGCCCGCACTTACGATGTGACCTTATCCTTAGGAGATGGTCTAAGACCTGGCTGTATAGCTGATGCTACAGATGGAGCACAAATTCAGGAATTAATTCTTTTAGGAGAATTAACTTTAAGAGCCTGGGATAAAGGGGTGCAGGTAATGATAGAAGGACCTGGCCATGTGCCTTTAGATCAAATAGAGACTAATGTAAAATTGCAGAAAAAACTCTGTCATGGTGCACCATTTTATGTATTAGGACCACTTCCTACAGATATAGCTCCTGGATATGATCATTTGGTAGGAGCTATAGGAGGGGCTATAGCAGCTTCTGCTGGAGCAGATTTTTTATGCTATCTAACACCTGCAGAGCATTTGCGTTTACCTACTATAGATGATGTAAGGGAGGGAACCATAGCTTCTAAAATAGCTGCTCATATAGGTGATTTAGTTAAAGGGATAAAAAGTGCTTGGGAATGGGATCTAAAAATGGCTAAAGCCAGAGCAAAACTTGATTGGGAAGAACAAATTGAATTATCTATAGATCCAAAAAAAGCCAGACGCTATAGAATAGAAGGAGGGATCTCTAAAAGCAAAGCTTGCAGCATGTGTGGACCTTACTGTGCTATAAAAATTTTTGAAGAAGCCTTTAAATTTCTAAAAGGAAATCAACACTAACCTATTTTACCACTTCGTAAGTGGTAAAAATTGGTATTGATATTTTATTCAGGTGTTTTATTATTAAAATTCATGGAAAATATGCGAATAAAATCAAATACCTCCCCAAAAATATCAAGAAGTGTCATTAATTATATTATTCTTATTGTTAGTTTAGCTGGTATAATTTTAACTTTAACAGAAATCTATCTAAATCTTAAAGGTACTTCTATTTGTAAAACAGAAGGTTGCACAGTTGTTCATATATTTGACATACATAACACTTTAAATTACTTAGGAATTTTTATATTTTCAAGTATATTTATTTTTTCTTTATTGAAAAATCAAAGATTATTGATTTTAAGAAGTTTAATTCTGTCAATTTGTGTAATTGTAGAGGGATATTTTATAGGTTTTCAAGCATGGTATGTAAAAGAATTTTGCCATTTTTGTTTAACTGTAGCAGGTTTTATCTTTTTATTATTTTTCTTGGATTTTTTATCTTCTAAACATAAAACTATAGGGTTAGTTGGAATTACAGGCTTTATATCCCTTTTAATATCTACTTATTTGGTAAATATGCCTTTAATTTCTTTAAACCTAAAATATCCTGTTATTATATATCAAAAAAATTGTCCTCATTGTAAAGCTGTTATAAAATATGCTAAAGAAAATCAAATCAAAATAAATACTTACGAGGTTAAAAAGGTTTATCCTTTAATAAAAATCTTAAAATTTGATAGTATACCAATTTTAATATACAAAGTTAACAATAATAAAATTTTTGCAATAAATGGAGAAAAAGAAATTAAAAACTGGTTAAAAACTAAAATCAGGAAAGAGGCATCTTTTATACCTAATTCTTCTGAAACTTTATTTCCTTTTGAAGAAGGTGGAGCCTGTAGAATTGACCAACCAAATTGTGAATAGATTCAGATGTTATTTATACTTTAAATAAAACAATCTTAAAAAGGATCTTAGTTTGGACAAAAACAAAATTATTAAAAAACAACCACCTATTAATCCCCAAAAGCCTGTAGCTCTAAAGGTATCTTGAAAAGCCCAGCTTTGAGCTTGGACATACTGAGCATGATAAAGTAAGACTTTAGCCTTTTTTTCTGCGAGTTCAGGAGGGAAAAATTTAGATATAAGAGGTATTTTAGATTCAATAAAATACTTTACATAATACCAATTTTGAAGCTCGGTTATTCTGGTAAAATTTATAGTGGTATGGCGCTCTAAATGATTGGTGGCAAGAGCTGTTCCAAAAGAGCCACCTATAAATCTTATGTAATGCATCAGAGCCACTCCTAATCCTGTAAGAGGACCAAGTTTTCTCATAGCCAAGTTAGTTAAAGGAGCAAAAAAAGTTCCAATGCATATTCCCAAAGGTAAGGTTAAAAGAACTGCTTTGTAAGCAGGAAGATAATAATTGAGTTTAGGAAATATAAAAAAGGATATAATAAGAAACAAAATCCAATTAAAAAACAAAATAAATCCCGGAGGAATTCTATCAGATAAAGCTCCTGAAATAATACTGAAAGTTCCTATCAAAGCAGCTGGAGGTAACATATGAAGGCCTGTTTGAAATGTGGTAAGACCTTTTAAATTTTCATAATAAAGAGGAAGCAAATAAAAAATTTGATAAATCCCAAATCCAAGAATAAAAAAATAAAATCCCATACTCCAAGTATATTCAGGAAATTTGAAAATTTTCCATTCTATAAGGGTATGTTTGCCTTTATAAAAAAAATAGAGTTCACTGGCAAAAAATAAACAAAAAGAAGCCAAGCTAATAAAAAGACATTTTATAATAAATAAAGATTGAAACCAGCCATATTGTTGTCCTTTAGAAAGCATAATTAAAAGAGAAATAGTAGCAAAGGCAATAAAAATATAACTTATAAAATTAAATTGGAAGATTTTGTGCTTTCCAAGAAATTTAGGTAAAATTATAAAAGAGTTTAAAACATTTAAGATTCCTATAGGGACATTTACAAAAAAGACCCATCTCCAGTTTAAATGTTCAGTAAGAAAGCCACCAAGGGTTGGACCAAGAGCAGGAGCAAAACTTACTCCTAATCCATAAATACCTAAGGCTAATCCTTTTCTTTCTGGGGGATAGACCAGCATGAGTATAGTTTGGGCACAAGCCATAATAAAGGCCTCTCCTATTCCCTGAATACTTCTAAAAGTGATCATTTCTGCTAAGGTATGAGCATTTCCACAAAAAAAGCTTGCTATAGTAAAAATTATCATTCCTACAGTAAAGGTATAGGAATAACCCAAATATTTAGCAAAATTTTCCACAAAGAGAAGAGCAGTAGCAGCTGCTATCATATAACTGGTAATTACCCATTGAATTCCATATAAATCTGTAGAAAGAGGTCCCATCATTTTAGGAAGAACAACATCAATAATGGTAGTATCAAGAACCGCCATAAAAGCACCAATCATTACAGAAATAGTAATAAAAATTCTTTCTTTAGAAGAAATAAGAGTATGAACAGGAGCTATAGATTTATTATCTATAGACATCTTTTAATTTCTACCTCACCACCAAGACCAACTTTAAGCAATTCTCTTTTTCCTTTGATAATTTTAATTCTTACAAGCATTCTCTGGGCAAGTTTAGTAAATTCTCCTGCAGAAATATCTCTTGGAACAAGAGCAAAAGTAGCAGCAGAAGCAGGCAAAACATTTTCTACCACGCCTTCGAACTCTTCATCAGGATAGGCATCAAGCCAGATTTTAGCAGGGCATCCTTTTTTAACCCCTCTTAGTTTAGTCTCTTCTAACCAGACCTGGATATAAAAAGATTTAGGATCAACTATAGCATAAACAGGTTCACCTGGATTTAAAACATCTCCTTCTGAATGGAATTTTTTAGCAATTAATCCATCAATAGGGCTGTAAAGCTTGGTATAACGATAATAAACCTCTGCTTCTTCTTTTTGTTTAATAATAGCCAGTCTTTTAGCTCTTAAAGAGGTTAAAAATGATTTATATGCTAAAACAGTTTTATATTCATTTAAAGTGATGGCAATGTTTTTATCTACTTCTTCTTGCTGTTTTTTTATAGCTAAAAGTTGAGCTTTAGCTGCAGAAATTTGATGTTTCAGTTCTTTTTCCTGGGTTTGAATGTTTTCCAAATCATGAGTGGAAATTAAACCATCTTTAAAAAGTGTTTCATATCTTTTTCTATCCCTTTTAATCTGTCCTAAACGAATTTTTAATTGTTCTATAGTATAATACTGAGCTTTTTCCTGAGCTTTCAATTTTTCTTTTTCTTCTTTCAGTTGATTTACTTTTAAAGGTATCTCTTTTTCAAGTTTTGCAATTTGATATGTAAGAGAATTTATTTGGTTGTTTAATTCTTTAATAGAATTTTCTAATTGTGCTACTTTTAAGGCATAGTCCTTGTTTTCTATTTTTGCAAGGATTTCTCCTTTTTTTACAGGATCTCCTTCTTTTTTATAGAGTTTAATAAGTTTTCCATTTACCTTAGGAAAACTTACATAAGTGAAATTATCTGCCTGGACAAAAACTGCATCTGAGACAGCATAATGGTACCTATGCCAAATAAAATAAATAAGCCAAGAAATAAAAA
>Ga0256842_1000033_pt1 | contig 100533 bp, 101 predicted proteins | sample 4559240metaG_FD_185973 | JGI IMG/M metagenome (GOLD analysis project Ga0256842, IMG submission 185973) | Hydrothermal vent microbial communities from Guaymas Basin, Mexico - 4559-240 | ecosystem: Environmental > Aquatic > Marine > Hydrothermal vents | place: Mexico: Guaymas Basin | collected... | reverse complement strand
GCAGGATGTTCATTCTGAATCAACTTCCCAAAACCATCAAAAAGACCACGCATAATAGCAAGTGCATCATCACGTTTGAGTCCTTGCTTGACTGCACCGTCAGCTAATGACTCTGCTATAAGTGCTAGGTATGCCGGTCCACTACCTGCAAGAGCAGTAGCAATATCTATCTCTTTTTCACTTGCGAGCCAGTGAGCGGTTCCAATGGAGCTAAAAAGCTTTTGTGCATCATCTTTGTATGCAGCCTCACCTGTAAGAGTAGTCATAGAAGCACCTACAGAGGCTGCAAGATTTGGCATAGCGCGTATTACTGCTTTTGTTTGAAAATGAGCAGAGAGCTTCTCTAGGCTTGTTCCTGCTAAAACAGAGTAGAGTACTGCTGCTTCTCCTGTGAGTTTTTTACCGACCTCTTCTACATTTGCAGGTTTAATGCAGAGCATTAGCGTTTTGTTCGTGATATCAAAGTTATCAAGAAGATATTTGTCTATCTCTAGACCAATCTTCTTCTCAAATTCTTCAAGTTTTTTAATGTCTCGTCCGACTACTTCGATCTTGTACTCATCTTTGAGTCCTTTGGCAATGCTAAGCGCCATATTGCCATTTCCAATAAATGTTAACGTTTTCATAAAAGTCCTAAATATTTTATGGTAGTATTATACCATTTATTAAATTTAATCAATTTGGATCGTTATTATGGAAAAATTTTTACAAGAGGCGAAAACTGCAAGCCGTGTTTTTAACACACTTAGCGGTGCCGAAATCAACAGAGTATTAAAAGAGATGGCAGAAGCTTTGCGCGCCAATACCATGGAGCTTTTAGAAGCAAATGCAGTAGATATGGCTCAAGGCAAAAAGAACAATCTTTCATCGGCACTCATGGATAGACTTCTTTTGGATGAGAGTAGAATAGATGCAATGGCAGTTGCTGTTGAAGAGATAGCAGGGCTTAAAGATCCAGTAGGAAGAGTTCTTGATGGATGGGTCACTGAAGATGGACTTAAAATCGAGAAAGTATCCATTCCTATTGGTGTGATTGGCATTATTTATGAATCACGTCCAAATGTAACAAGTGATACAGCAGCACTTTGCTTTAAAAGTTCAAATGTCTGTGTACTCAAAGGTGGGAAAGAAGCAGAGTATTCAAACAAGGCTATAGCAAAAGTATTGCAGGCAACTTTAGAGAAAAATGGTCTGCCACGTGAGCTTATCTCTTTAATTCCAGACTCCTCACGTGAGGGTGTGGCAAAATTAATTAAGATGGATAAGTATGTTGATTTGATTATTCCTCGTGGTGGCGAAGGACTCATTAAATATGTAAGCCAAAATGCTACGGTAAGTGTTGTAAAACACGATAAAGGGCAATGCCATACCTACATCGATAAAGATGCAAATATGCAAGATGCAATTAAAATTGCCATCAATGCAAAAGTACAGCGACCAGGTGTTTGTAATGCGATGGAGACACTTCTTGTCGATAAAGCTATTGCCAAAGAAGTTCTACCACAACTAAAAGAGGCATTTGATGCAGCTCATACAGAACTTAAAGGTTGTTCAACGACGCAAGAGATCATTACTGTGGCTCATGCCGATGATGAAGATTACGATACAGAGTATTTGGCAAATATCTTAAATATAAAAGTGGTAGATGGTGTTGAGGGTGCGATAGAACATATTATCCGTTTTGGTTCAGGACATTCGGAAGCTATTATTACACAAAATATTACAACAGCAGAGATTTTTTTAAACGGCATAGATGCAGCAGCACTCTATGTAAATGCGTCAACACGTTTTACTGATGGGGGTGCTTTTGGTTTTGGTGCAGAGGTTGGAATATCGACAAATAAACTGCACGCAAGAGGTCCTATGGGAATTGAAGGACTAACAACATATAAATATAAGATTTATGGAAATGGGCAGATAAGATAATGCAGAGCGTAAATGAATTAAGAGATATAAAATTTTTTGAAAATCTTTCTCTAGAGGAGTTAGAACAACTTGCAACTATCTCACGCAAGCGTAAATTTACAAAGGATGAAGTGCTTTTTTATGAAAAGGATGAGCCTCGTTTTTTGACACTTTTGACAGATGGTATTTTAAAAGTTTATAAAACAGATCCTAAAAATAATGAGATAATTCTTCATCGTTTTTCTCCTAAAGTTTTAATTGCTGAAATGGCAGTTTTAGAGGGAATTCCATATCCGGCTTCAGCAGCATTTGAGACGGATGGAGCCGTTATAGAGATAGATTTTATAAAATTTAAAGAGAAATTTTTATGTAATCCTGATGTTACTTTTACATTTTTTAAATCACTTACACAAAAGATAAAATATCTCGAAGGTGTTATTGCGCTTAATATTGTTCTTGATTCTACTGCCAGAGTTGCAAAATATATCTGCGACAATGAAGAAGCTTTAAAAATGAAACACAATCAATTGGCACAATATCTTCACATGACACCAGAGACACTCTCTCGTATTTTTAAAAAATTTGCAAAACTTGGTTTTATTGAGAAAGAAGGAACTAGCTATATTATTAAAAATAAAGAAGCTTTAGCAATACTTTTTGAATAATTGGCTTCTTTATTGACATATGTCAATAAATGTTTTAACTTCTTGGATTACAATCATGTTGATATTTTAAGAAAAGGATTTTATATGTCACATATTCCAAGTGAAGCACAAAAGATAGAAGTTGAAGGTGCAACAGTAGATTGTTTTAAACTTGCCAAAGATGGTGAGAGTAGTTACTATTTTGATACATCAAAAGAGGGACCACCCCATCCAATGGTAAATGCTATGTGCTGTTTGAAACTTATTAAAGGCACAAATGATAAAGTAGTGATGATTAATCATAAAGCACCGGGTGGTCTTTTTGATAAATTAGGTTCTGATATTACTTATGAAGTTACAGATCTACCTGATGGTTTAGTACAAATTGTTTTTAGAAGTGTTGATTCTAATGAAGAGAGTGATTTAACACAAACTTCTTGTCACGGATAAGCAAATAGTATGAATAGCATTTCGCAAGATTTTGCACCCCCGTTTAAATTAATAGCTCCCTTTTTTATTTTGGGGAGTCTGTTTTATACTCTTTCAACATTAAGTATTTTTTTATTTCAAACACAAGATTTGGTTTTTACATCTCCGAATGTTATTAGCTTTGTTCATCTTTTTTTATTGGGCTTTGTTATGATGACTATATTTGGTGCAATGGCACAGCTTGTTCCTGTTGTACTTGAAGTAGGGCACTTTGGAGTGGAACTTTTTTATGCTATTTGGCCACTATTGCTTATAGGAACACTTTTGATGGTTTTTGGGTTTTTATACTCAGCTGCATTGTTGCCATATGGTGGTATCGTTGTTCTTATTAGCATGATGATATTTGTTGGCGAAATATTTTTAACAATTAAAAAAGTAGAAAAATTTAATTTGGTAATGAGTAGTGTTTTAATTTCAAATACATTTTTGTTTTTTGGAATTATTTTTGGACTTTTAATGGCACTTTCATATGCGGGAACAATCTCTTTAGATATTTCTCAAATGTTACGTGCACATGTTTATTCTGTTGTTGGTGGCTATATTGGTGTTACAATTATGGGACTCTCTATTGTTTTGGTCCCAATGTTTACACTTTCGCATAGTTTTTCGCTTACACCGTTGCGTATTTCGATAACGATGATGAGTGCTGGTGTTGTGAGTGTTGTGCTTTCTGCACTTTTTGAGATTAAGTTTTTTGAATATTTAGGTTACTTTTTATCTTTAGGTTCTTTGCCTTTTTATTTTTATATAATCTATATTATTTATAAAACTCGACCAAGAAAAGAGAACGATGTTTATGCTATTTCGATGATGTTTTCATACTCGTCAATGCTTGTTGCCCTTGTTTTGGCCATTATCTATTTCATAATGCAAAAAGAAGAACTTTTGTTGGCATCTGCCTGGGTGTTCTTTTTTGGATTTTTCGGATTTTTGATAACCGGACATATTTATAAAATCATTCCATTTTTAGTTTGGTTTGAAAGATTTTCTCCGTTGGTTGGAAAGCAAAAGATTCCAATGCTAGCAGATATGGTGCCTTACAAAAGTTCACAGGCACAGTTCATATTTTCGGCTGTAGGTGTTATTTTAGTAACCATAGCTATATTAACAAAGAGTAATATACTTTTACACAGTGGAGCATCATTTCTCTTTTTTGGTGCTTTGGCGTTTGTAAGAAGTATGCTCTATATGATAAATTTTAAATAAGGAAAAAATAATGATGTACACAAAAGATGAATTATATCAAGCAATATCTACGGTTGTAGATCCAGAGGTTGGATTTAATCTTGTAGAAATGGGTTTAATCTATGATGCAAGCAGTGATGATGAGGGGAATGTAAAAGTTACTATGACGCTCTCTACTCGTGCATGTCCATTGCATCAAATGATTTTACAATGGGTAAAAGAGGCTATTGAAAAACTCCCTAATGTAAAAGATATTGATGTTGAAGTTGTCTGGGAACCTGTATGGAATATATCTATGGCAGATGATAACGTTAAAAAAGCACTTGGTGCTTAGATTTTTGGCATAAGAGTAGTTCTCTTATGCTTTTATGCCTTTTGTAAGGCTTTCTCTTCCCACTCTTTAAATGCAGGAGTGAAATATTCAATTCGTACCTTTTTAAACTCTCGTGATGAGTAAAGTGGCATATGCTCTTTTGATTCTATCTCTTTTGCTATATCTTCTATAATGCTATTTGTTTCTTCTGTAGTTTTACCATGAACCATAGTAAAAAGATTGTAGGGCCAGTTCGGATATTTTGGACGCAGGTAGCAGTGACTTACAGCAGAGAACGCTGCAGCCTTTTCTCCTATTGCTTCGCCATCTGCTTCATCAACATCCCAAACAACCATTGCATTGGCATTAAAACCTGCTTTTCTATGGTTTAAGATAGAGGCAAAACGTCGCATGACTCCAGCATCTTGTAACTCTTGGAGTATTGTAAAAAATGTTTCGTAGTCTATATTGAGTTCATCAATTATTTTTTTAAATGGTTCGCTGACAAACTCGATGTCATATTGTGCACGCATAATGATGTCATGATGCAGTTGCGTGAGCTCTATATCTTTATGAATAACTTTTTTTACCTTCTCTTTTTTCTCATCTTTTCCCGTAGTGTTAAGTTTTACATTGATCTTAAAGAGCTTGAGGGTAGGGAGCATAATGTAATCATCAGCCTCCGTGAGTTTTGCTAAAAGCTCTATGGTCTTGTCAAGTCCTAAGAGAGAATCTGGTGCTACCGCCATGGTAAACCAGATATTAAAATCATGGTTTCTCTCATAATTATGTGAAACACCAGGATGTGCATTGATGATTTCTACTGCACTCTCTATATTTTGAGGAGCAATTTTAAAAGCGACCAGAGATGATTTGTAACCAAGCCTTTTTGTGTCAAAAATCGCAGAAGTTTGACGAATAATATTTGCTTTTTTTTCTTCTTGTAAAATTTTTAAAACTTCATCTTCACTCATATCAAGCTCATCTGCTATAACTGCAAAGGGTTTAGCAGTGAGTGGAAACTTTTTTTGTATTCTCGATAGTATCTCTTGTTTCATTATTCTTCTTTGTATTTTTATTTGCTGATTGTATCTATCTTTTTATAAATTTAAATTGATGTTTGTCAATAAAGTATTGTAATAATATGATATGATTCTTAATTAGCTAAAAAGAGGGGTATAAATGAGCTATTTTCCGGCTTTTTTAAAATTAGATGATAAAAAGATTTTGATTGTAGGTGGCGGTAGTATCGCTTATGAGAAATTAGTGCATCTTTTGGATTTTACAGATGATATTGACCTTATTGCGCAGGAATTTTCGCAGGAGATGTTAGAGAAGATAGAAGAAAATAATTTGCATTTTGAGACACGAGGCTATAGAGAAGGTGATATTGCAACGTATGCCATGGTTATCATAGCGGTAGATGATATTCCTTTGCAAGCTGCTATTTTTGAAGAGTCTCAAAAATACAAATGCCTGTGTAATGCAGTTGACTCGGTGGATTATTGTGATTTTATTTTCCCATCTTACATTAAAAAAGATGATTTGACAATTGCAGTCTCTACTTCGGGTGCTTCACCTGCTATGGCAAAACATTTACGAAGATATTTACAAAATCTGATTCCTGAAAATATTGGTGCATTTCTGAGTGAGATGCGAGGCCTGCGTGAGCGTTTGCCAAAAGGCAAAGAGAGAATGAAAATGCTTGATGAAAAAGCAAAAAAATATATACAAAACTGGAGTAGATAATGAATGTTGGAAGGAGTTAAATCTTTCCAATTTTTAAACTTACCAACTGTATTGAAGGTAAAGATGAGATTATATTTTATAGTAGTTTTTTTATTTTACTGTGTTGTTGCTCACGCAAATTATATTACTTGGCAAAGTGATTATGAAACTGCAAGAAAACAGGCACAAAATAATCATAAAAATATCTTGGTTTTTTTAATAGAAGAAGATAGTAAAAGAAGTAATAAGATTATACAAGAGAGTTTTTTAAATCAAAACTATATAGAGACTATTGATGAAAATTTTGTTGCAGTTATTGTTCGTGCTAGATCAAAAAAGAGTTATCCTATAGAGTTGCTTTATACAACAACATATCCAGCACTTTTCTTTTTAAGTGCTGAAGAACTTTTTCTATGTGATGCACTCGAAGGTGTGATTACACCCTCTAAAGTAAGGCAAAAGCTCTTAGAATGCCATTAGGAGAGCATATCATAGGCATCTTCAATAGTAGGTGCATTCTGTGTTATAAAAAGATATACCGCAGCATTTAATCGGGCCAGTTTAATAAATTCATCAGATGGGTTTTGAAGTTGATGAATAGATTCTTCAAGAGTTATTTTATCCCACGATTTTTTATAATCTATGCCAAAGTACTCAGGATTAATAATAAATTCTTGAATGTCTTCATTTTCAACTATCCAGAGGCGACCTTTAGAAAAAAGTTCAGGTGTCCCTTCATTGCCTTGAATGAGTGCAAATTTTTTATATCTATTGGCAAAAATTTGTGCATATTTCTTGACATAGGGTTTGTGAAATACACCGGTAATTGCATAGTCACTCTGCGTGACACCGGGAAGCTTTTCAATGGTACTAAAACCAGTTCGCAGTCCAAGTTTATTCCGTATATCTGTCAATTTGTGTAATTTGTTACAATACTCTTTTCTGTCAAAGTAGTATATATTGTCACTCAACTCTATTTTTGAGATGATATCTTGAATGGTAATGCCATCTTTTGCAGGTTGTTTCTCATCGCCAAGAAGAACAAGGTTGAGGTGTTGTTTTTGGAGTGCTTTTGCAACAAGTGTAAAGATATAAGGATTTTTGGCTTTTCCATCAAAAGGGTAGCCAAGTTCAATTGAATTTTCTACTTTTGTTTTTACAATATTTTCATCGCAGGCAGCAAGTGCTCCCTGAAATTCTTCAATAGTTTCGGGTTTGAGCCTCCAGCCAAGTAAAAAGGCTGCAATCTGCTCACTTGGAACACTCTGATTGAGTATTTGCTGCATCATATCTTTTGCTTCTTCAAAGCTAAGATCTCGATTGCCTTTTAGACCTGTACCGACTGCGTGAATATATTTAAAAAAATCCATAATTTTACCACCCCTGCTTATTTAGGCAAAGTGTAGCAAAATTATATAAATATTTTTCTATAAACCGAGTTTATCTTCAATAGCATCTTGTAAACTGCTATCTTCTGGATCAAGTATGAAATGATCTTTTGAGAATTTGATGGTAACGGTTTTTGTATCACCTTCTCCTTCTGTTTTTTCAGCGATAAGAGCATTCTCTTTAAACTCTGTCATTCTCCAGCCATCTTCTTCACCCGCAGTAATAATTGCTTTATGTACTTTATTTAGTGTTGTAGGCTCGAAGTGTGTATATTGAGCTTCTGCTGCATCCGTGTTGACACCATTTGTTGCACTGCATGATACAAATAGTAAAGATGAGAGTAACAAAGTTATTCCTAAAAGAATCTTTTTCATTCTAATTCTCCCTTGTGAGTTTCTTAATATAACAAAAATTAAGAGTTGGTTAATATGATATAATAATAATTATAAAAAGTGTTTTAATTATATTGAAAATTATTACTTTATTAGGAGAATTGGAAGTGAAACTGTTTTATCTATGCGCTTTAATTGTTGTGACTCTGTCTGCATCTTCCCAAGAAGCACTTAATGCTTATAAAAGTCAAAATTATAAAGAGGCTTTTCGTCTCTATAGTCAAGCTGCAAAATCAGGAGATAAAGATGCTCAGAATGCTTTGAGTTATCTCTACTTTAATGGGCTAGGAACGCAAAAAGACAACAATAAGGGCTTGCAATGGTTAGAAAAAGCTGCAAATGAAGGCAGTTCAAGAGCTGCTTTGGATTTGGGAATATTTTATCTTACCGGTTCAAACGTATCAAAAGATTTGAAAAAAGCAGCTAAATGGCTTGAAGTTGCAGCTGAGCAAGACAATAGTGAGGCACAATATAATCTTGCACTTATGTACTATAATGGAGATGGCGTTAAACAAGATGTGAAAAAAGCTGCAGCTCTTTTAGAGAGAGCGGCAAAAAATGGACATAGTGGTGCAAAGAGAAATGTTGGACGCATCTATATGCAAGCTTTGGATTTTAAAAAGGCAAAATATTGGTTGCGTGAGAATGCAAAAGATGGAGATAAAGAGGCAGCCCTTTTACTTAAAGAGATAGAAGCTGCACATAAAGAGTGAAAAATAGGAAAGGATTTCTATTTAAACCATTGGAGTTGTTGACGTAGATTGACAACTTTTCCAACAATAATAAGAGCAGGGGTAGGGACACCTTTTGCTTTTTCAACGATATCTTGCAGTGTACCTACAACAACTTGCTGTTCATGTGTTGTTCCTCTTGAAATAACTGCACACGGATAATCTTTTGGTTTACCAATCTCTTGAAGTTTAGAAGAGATTTTTTTCAAATTGTGAAGACCCATTAAAAAGACGATAGTATCATCTGTTTTGAAATTTTCCCATGGAATTTGTGATGTCTCTTTATTTGGAGATTCATGTCCAGTTACAACTCTAAAACTAACGGCAACACCTCTATGTGTGACGGGAATACCAGCGTATGCAGGAACGCTAATAGCTGATGTGATACCTGGAATGATTTCAAAATTAATATCTCTTTCATGTAGATATGCACCTTCTTCTCCACCGCGTCCAAATACAAAAGGATCACCACCTTTTAAGCGAACAACTACATTATGTTTCAGAGCATTTTGATAGATAACTTCATTAATATCATCTTGAGGAAGTGTATGTCTTCCATCTTCTTTGCCTACATAGACAAATTCACAACCATCTTTTGCTATTTTCAATATTTCTGGATTTGCCAATCTGTCATATATGATAACATCAGCTTCTGTGATTGCCCTGTGTGCTTTTATTGTTAGGAGTTCAATGTCACCCGGTCCTGCACCTGTTAAATATACTTTACCCATTATCTACTCTCTTTTAGATTGTATATAAATATACCAGAAGGTTTTTTTATTGTTAAGATTTCACGTTGTATCCACCAGCCTTTTGTCTTAATAACAACTACTTTATTTGCATCATTTACTGATACATAGAGATAAGGTTTGTTTTTTGACCATCTAACATGGAGTACTTTTCCGTCAAATTGGAATCGTTTAATCACTTTAAGTGTTTTTGTGTCAATAATTTGAATCACAGGGAATTTTTTTCCTGAGAAAGTCACTGCAAGATACTTTTTATCTGGAGAAAGTGCTGTAAATACAGGCATTCCTTCTGTTTTAATTGCTGTTATAAATTTAAATTTTGGTGTAAAAACAAAGACTTTATTGTCTCCAACTGCAGGAATAAAAACTTTAGAGTTACTTACAGACCAAAAACCAAAATGTGGTACTTTAAGCACAGGCTGTCTCTCTCCGAGTTTTAGAGGAATTTTTTTATATTTCATAGTAGTTAAATTAAGCTCACCAAGCCAAGGAGAGTTGAAAAAACCATTAATATATTTGTCTTCATCAAGAAGTGCATCAAAAGGCATTGTTCCTACATCTTTAAACTCTTTGTAGAGTACGAAATAGGGTTCTTTTTTCCCCCCATTTTTATCTTTATAAACAGCGATTGTATCGTTGTCCATTTCAGAAAAAACAAGATAATTTTTATATATTTTTATACCGACATTGCGTGAGCCAGTTTTTAGTTTTTCAATAGGTTTGAGGTTGCGTGAGAGGATATCTACACTTTTATCATCATAATTTGCAACAGCCACATAGTTGTCAGCAATGACAAATCCAATAGCGCTTTTACTTGTTTTGTATTCACTGAGTTTTTTTTCTGTTCTTGGGTCAAAACGGATAATATAGCCATCACGTGAGATAAGATAACCATCGTTTTTATAAAATTTCATAACACCATGGTTCATATTATGCATATGCTCCATATGATTGCGAGGTAAGCCATCTTCTATAACTGCAACAGAACTACTTTCTCTTTCAACTACAAAAACTTTATCTTTGTCTCTTGCAACAGCATTTGTTAAACATGAGACACTTATAAGTGCTCCAATTAATATTTTTTTTATCATTTAAATATTCTCTCTTTCTTCTTTTGTTAAGTAACATGATGGATCTTCTGCCCAAAGATCACCACTTATTGCATAGGCTCTTGCGCGGCTGCCTCCATTACAGATATCTATCTGCTTACAATCTTGACAAATACCACTTATCTGTTTGCGTGGATGGATGCGGAGTTGTTCAAGCAGCTCCCCGTTTTGCCATATTTCACCAAAATTCTGATGAATGACATTACCTACAACAAGAGGAAAAAATGGATCAGGTCGGACTTCACCGTCTGCATTGATATTCAGTAGTTTTCTTCCTGCTGAATTGCCTCCCCATGTAACAAGTCTTTTTCTCATTTTCTCTTTAAGATCAGGATATTTTTGTGCGAACTTATTAAGAAACATTACCGCATCCATCTCCATATTTCCAGTGACTATCTCAATATCACGCCCTGTTTCATAATACTCAAATGCTTTGTTTAAAATAAACTCTACAGCTTTACGGCGCTGTTCTTTGTCTAGATCCATTTTGAGGTTATCTAAACCACGTCCCGAATAGACAAGATGTGAAACATATATTTTTGGGATATTGTGTTTCTCTGCAAGATCAAAAATATACTCTAAAGAACCGATAGTGTCTTTTGTCATTGTAAAACGAATACCAACTTTTGCACCGCTTTCATTGGCGAGAAGAACTGCTTTGAGTGTCTCTTTAAAAGCCCCTTTTAGACCACGGAAGTAATCATGTGTAGGTTCATCTCCATCTATACTAACACCTACATAGTTGAAAGTTTCAGTAATTTTTTTGATATTTGATTTTGTAAAATAAAGACCATTACTTGATAAATAGGTAATAATGCCATTATCTTTACAAAATTTTGCAATTTCAAATAAATCTTTTCGAGTGAGAGGTTCTCCTCCTGAAAAGATGATAAATTTAACACCATTTTCTTTCATCTCTAGGATGGTTTTTTTAATCTGCTCAGTTGTAAGTGTATCTACTTCATCAAGTGTTGATTTTGAGTAACAGTGCAGACATGAGAGGTTACAGCGATTTGTAAAGTTCCAGATAGCAATGCTGCCATCTAAAACTCTCTCTTTTTTGTCTTCCACAACAGAAGCGATGAGATTGGAGAGTCGAAACATTATTTTTTTCCTTTAAATGAAAGAATATAGTCACTAATTAGATCTAACTCTTTTGCGTTGAGATGCAGTTGCGTCATAACTGTTCTTTTGTAGCCAAATGCTTTATACATAGATTTTGGAGAAGCAATATAGGCTTCTATTTCTGCTTTGGTTCGTTTGTTGGCTATTTCACGAAACGGAGGACCAAATGCCATTGCTGTCTGATGATGGCAGCCCCAACAGTAGGTTTGAAATACTTTTTTTCCTGTAAGTTTTGGCTCATTTGCAAAGAGTGTAATTGACGCTAGTAAAATTAAAAAAGCTTGTTTTTCCATTGTTAATCTTTTGATTTGATATAAACATTATTCTAGCAAAATAAAACTTGCAAGAGAACAACATTTATCAACTTTTTGAAAATTATTTAACTTTGTAACTATACTCTTGCATTAATTGGGGTTTTGCTAGGTTTGGATCATCCAATGTGATTACTTTTTGACAATTTGGTTTGGCCAGAATGAGATAAAGCGCTACAGTTATTTGATCTCCTTTTCGAATTTCTGGTGTCTTATATGTGAGTGTTTTTGTTTCTTTAGCTTTTAAATTATTGACAAATCCTCGTTTTGTTGCAAAAGATGGAATGATAACTTCTTTGTCATTTGCATCTAAAAACTCGATATGAAATGCACCTTGATTATCTTCAAGTGGAGAGTTCTTATAGTTTCTCCAAATTGTTTTACCATCTCGTATAATTTTAATTTCAAGATATTTAAGTCGTGCTGCTTGAATAATAAGTGGATGTGGCATCTTATTTTCAATAGTAATAAAAAGCTTATTTTTTTCTGTTTTTACAGCAAGCTCAACAGCTTTTCTCATCAAATCAAGACTATGAATACCGGCAAAGGTGTGAGAATGGTGTTCTAATCTTCCTCTTTTATTATTTTTTTCTGCACCACCTGGTGTAAGAGGCATATGGCATTTAATACACTCTGTTGAGTCCTGATTCTCTTTTATAGCTTGAAAAATAAGGACATCATTTTTGTTTCTTTTGTGTGAATGACATCCGATACAGACATTTTGCTTGTATATTGGGTTGTTGAGCATTGCATGCTTATCACTGTCATCCGGGTTTTCTAAAGAACCATACATATTTGGTTTGTAGCCTTCTGCCTGTTTTGCTTTAATATTGATATTGTATTCATGAGATTTTTTAACATAGGCAATTTGATGGCAATATATGCAACTTATTGCATCTTTTTCTTCTTCATAATTGCTATGTGGTCTCTCTTTGCCACTAATGAGTTCTTTTAAATTTTTGGCACCTGGCATATGGCATACGGCACAATCATATGTTTTTGTACTTGCTTTATTTGCCACTTTTCTATGCAATTCATCGTTGAAATAAGTTTTTGAATGATATGAGCTTTGATATTCATAATAGATATCTTCATGACACTCTTTACATGATTTATTTGTTAAATATTTTGCAGACAAAAGTGGTGTTAAAATAATAAGTGTAAAAAATAAAAATAATTTCATAATCTCTCTTTATGAGTTCAGATAGAAAAAGATTCTCCCCAAGTGGGGAGAGAAGCAATTATGCTCCAGGAATAGATTGTCTATGTTCTATAGAGTAAGTAAAAGTCGGAGTTGTTAAACCTTTGATGTATTTAACAAATTTACCAGTTTTTGCTTCATAGATACCGATACGACCAGCATTCCATTCTGATACCATTGTCCAGTGACCATGGTTTGCAGGTTCAGCATGTAAGATTCTAGGAACTACAACATGACCTTTTTTATCTTTTACAGTTGGAACATTCCAGCTATAAAGAACTTTGTGTGTTACAGGATCAGTAATTGTTCCTTTTTTTGTTCCTACTGTTAGAATTCTATCTGTTTCTAATGTTTGTTTGTTAATTAAATAGATTTTATTCCAGTTCGCTGGACCACCAAGTACACAATCAGACCAGATAAATGGAGTATGTTCACTTGTACCAACAAATAGACCACCACCGGCAGTTCTAACATGTGCTACAACATCCCAGTTACTATCCCAAATAACAACATCACCAACATTCATACTGTTTGTTGCATAAAGTTGACCATATCTGTCATTATACCAAGATGAACCTTGACCTGGGTGTGGCTTAGAACCTGGACCTGTGTAAACTTTAGCAACTAAAGATTTTGTTTTAAAGTCAACAACACCCATAAGGTCAGAACCTTGAGATGCTTGCATCAAGTAACGACCCATCTCTTTACCCTCATTTTCAAAACCATCATGTAAAATTTTACCAATGTTTGGAATGTCACCAACAATCGGGAAATTAGGTTTAGAGTAATCTATAATATATACATGACCTGCATCTTTAAGGGCAAATGCAATGTATGGACCATATGGAGTATCATAAATACCAGCTACACGAGAAGAACCGATATTTCCATCTGTGTCAATAACGCTTGATGTTGGATAAACTTTTAAAGGTTCTAGTGTCATAGCATCCATAAGAATTGCTCCACCTGGAACATAGTTACCAGCCATAAGGTATTTACCATCTGGAGAAACTGCTAAACCACGAGAATCAGAACCAACTTGTACTTGTGCAATTTTTTGTTGCCCTTTTGAAGCAAGGTCAAACATTGTTACTAAACCTGAACGAGAGATTGAGTACGCATAACGCGGTTGACGTTTATTTGTTACTGTCACGTGAACTGCAAAACCTGCAGGGTGACGTGAAAGAACTTTTCCTGTTGTTCCATCTATGAATACAACACGAGCAGCATCACGCTCTGTTACGAAACAGATATCTGTAACTTTTTTGACATCTGCAGCATGTGGATATTTTTTAAGCAGCGCCATTCTGTCATTTAGTTTTTTCCAACCACTTTTTACATTTTCTAAAGTAAGAACTTCCATTTTCTTACCTTTAAAATGTTGAAGGTAATCAACCATTTTTTGAGCATCAGTTTTATCCATTTTACTTGCAAATGGAGGCATTGCTGTACCTTGACGACCATTAAGAATAGTCTCTACTAACATTCCAGCATTTTTCTTTGCTATTTGTGCAGGACGTAAGTCCGCTCCAACACCACCTTCATGGTTTGGTCCGTGACACCCTTGACACTCTTTTTCAAACATCTTTTCGACATTCATATTTGAAGTACCAGCAAACAGTCCTGAACTAACAACTGCTAAAGCTGCAACTGACATTACTAATTTATTTAATCTCATTTTGTTTCTCCTCTATAAGATTGAAGATTAGACATGGCCCCAATGGAGCCAGCACTAAGCTTTTTGTTTCCTAAACAGTTTTCCGCTTGGACGTAAATCAATACGCCAACCTGCAGAAAATTATTTAGATAAGAAATCATCTAATGCTATCTCCACTTTAAAAGTTAATGGATCAATCATATTGTATTTCCTTAAACTTTGGTTAGATATTAGAATCATATGTAGTGTATAAAGTTTTAGATGAAATTTTCTTGATTTAAGTCAATTATTATGTCAAAGTAATAAAATTTTATTACATTTAAATTTAAGTGTTACTTTATAGATGTCTTTTGTTGAAGTTTTTCCCTCAAAAAAATAGAGTTGTTTCTCTAATTTTTTGTATGAAGGTAGTTTTGAATCTCTTTGACGAGATTTTCTAAATTTTCTTTAAATTTAAAAAGAAGTCTTGATTTTTCGTTGTCATTATTATTTAATGATGTTTTGAGTTCTCTTGCTGTTTCTGTAAGTTTTTGTGCACCGATATTTGCAGATACACCGATGATATCTAACAGTAGTTTATCTGCATTTTCAGTATTGTTATGTTTGATAAAAGAGTCAATAATTTCATGGGCATTTTTATAACTTTTTACAAATTCCATTAATATCTCTTGATAAAAGCTATCATCATTTCCTGAGATTTCAACTCCTTCCTCTATATTAAGTTCTGTATAGTTTAGATTATCTGTATTGTTTTTAGCAGGGGTATATGCATAAAGTATATCATAAAGAGCATCTATTTTTAGTGGTTTCTCTAGATGCTCACTCATTCCGGCTTCTGTCATTTTTCTAATGTCATCTGCTGCTATATCTCCACTAAGGGCTACTACTACTATATGATCATATGCAGGATTTTGTCTGATCTTTTGTGTAGCTTCAAAACCATCCATACGTGGCATATGAGCATCCATAAGTATAAGTGTAAAATTATCATCTTTTTCTAGAATTTCTAATGCTTCTACACCGTCATTTGCTACAATGACTTCAATGCTGCTCTCAGCTAAAAGTCCTAAAATGACTTTTTGGTTAATAATATTGTCTTCAGCAAGTAAAATACGCTGACCTGAAAATTCTTTGAAATCATTTTTTGTGATTTTTGCATGTGGTGGTACGTCTCTTTTTTTGATAACTTTTGGTTCTTCTTGAATTTTTCTGGCAGGTTTTTCTTCAACTACTCCAAAATCTCCCTCTTCTTTTCCATCAAGGAGAGTAGTTGATGCCTCTTTTTCTACTAAGGGACTCTCTTGCTCTTTTTCAATGACCTCTTTAACGGCAGTTTCTATTTTTTCTACAGAAGTGCCATCTTCATTATTTGCTTGTATTGATGCATCAGCTGCTTTTCTTTTGATTATGAGATAGATAAAAATTACAACTAAGATGGCAACCAAAGCTAAAAGTTCGTTTTGATAGGCAGTTATAAGGTCCATATTCCCTCTTTTATAAAATATTGCTCAATCATACAGTATAAAAAATTAAACCTAAATCAAATTTGCTGTATAATCACTTTAAATTTTATTTTAGGGTGACTTTTGCAAAATATTCCACATATTCCGGTTTTATATAGAGAAGTAGTAACGGCTTTTGAAAATATAGATGAGGGAATTATTATTGATTGTACAATGGGATATGGCGGACACTCTTCAATGATTCTTGATGCAAATCCAAATATCAAACTTATTGCAATTGATCAAGATCAGACTGCGATTGATTTTTCATCAAAGCGTTTAGAAAAGTATGGAGATAGAGTGGAGATACGAAAAGGGCGCTTTTCAAATGTCATTAAAGATATCCTGCGTGAGGTAGATCCAGCTGAGATAAAAGGTCTTTTGGCAGATATAGGTGTTTCATCTTTACAACTCGATCAAAAAGAGAGAGGCTTTTCATATGAGAGTGAAAATCTTGATATGCGTATGGACAAAGAGGCAGATTTAAGTGCTGCTGATGTTGTAAATACTTATGCAAAATCAGAACTAGAGCGCGTTCTTTTAGAGTATGGAGAGTTGCGAAACTTTAAAAAAATAGCTGCTGAGATAGTAAAAAATCGTCCTTTTTACTCGGCAAAAGAGCTCAGTGAAAAGCTCAAACCCTTTATGCCTAGAGGAAAAAAGATCCACCCTGCAACACTTTTGATGCAGGCTATTCGTATAGAGGTCAATGATGAGCTTGGAGAGTTAAAATCATTGCTTCAAAGTATAGAAGAGGCAAAACTGCCAAATGCAAAGATTGCCATTATCTCTTTTCACTCTTTAGAAGACAGAATTGTCAAAAAAGAGTTTGCAAAGTGGGCAAAGTCTTGTCTGTGTCCACCGGAGGCCATGCGATGCAGTTGTGGAAATAATCACCAACTAGGTAAAGTCATTACGAAAAAACCTATAATGGCTCAAGATGATGAGCTAAAAGAAAATGCACGAAGCAGAAGTGCAAAAATGAGAATATTTGAGACAAATTTATAAAGGGGAAGAAGGTGAGTGATAAACATGAGCTCTTAGATGAAGTTGATTCGGTTATAAGAAAAAAAAGAAATCTTGACTTTAACTACTTCTTATATATTATCTTCTCGCTTTTGTTTGTTGCAATGTTTGCTTTCCCAAAAATATACATCACTCAACAGATTTACTATAAAAGCAGAGAGATAGCAAAACTAAAAATTGAGTATGAAACACTCAAAGAAGAAAATAGACTTATCAGTGCGTCTGTAGAGTCAATAAAGTTCAAAAACCAGATTTTAGATACACTTTTTTAGATTATAAGGAAAAATATTGATTCGTAAGTTTATAGAGTTTGCCATTGAAAAGCCACTTCTTAATCATATACTTTTAATTTTCATCTTCATGCTCTCTATTTTTGCATATATTAACATCCCAAAAGAGATTTTTCCTCCGATAAATGTAGATAAGATTACTATTAAAGGTGGTTATGCAGGAACATCAGCAGATGTCTTAGATAAGATGGTTGTTCAGAATATTGAAGATGATCTGCAAAATATAGATGAACTTGAAGAGATAAAAAGTAGCATAAAAAATGGTTCTTTTATCATAAGTGCAGAGATTAAAAATGGCTCAGACAATATACTAGTACTCAATGATGTAAAAGATGTCCTCAGCAATGTAAAAAAAGATTTGCCTGCAGATATGAATGAGCCAGTAGCAAAGATAAAGACACATGCTTTTCCCCTTGTGCTAATTGCACTTTCAGGAGATGTATCTAAAGAAGAACTTCTAGAGCGTGCAGATGAACTTAAAAGTGAGCTTGCAAAGTTTAAAGATCTCAGTGATATAACTATTCGAGGTGATGCTGATGAAGAGCTTGATATTTCACTTAATTACCAAAAGATTCAAGCATATGGTCTTAGTAGTGCGCAGGTTGTCTCAGCTATTAGTAATATAAGTTCCATTTTTCCAATAGGAACCATCAAACAAAAAGCGCACCATCTCTATATTTCAACCTATAATGGTGAAAAGACAAAAGAAAAGATTGCAGATACTATTATTCACGTGGGTACTATGAAGCTATGCATTGGAGATATTGCAAATGTGGCTTTTAAGCTAGGTGATGAGGTGGAACTTTCACACTATAATGGTGTAAGAAATATCTCTATCAATGTTACAAAAAGTAAAAATGGAAATGCTATTGCTCTTGTTAAACAGATTCGCAAGCTTTTAAAAGAACAAAAGAAGAAGTATCCGCAGTTGAATTTCAATATTTATACTGATACATCTGTTTGGATTAAAAATCGTCTTAATGTAGTTTTTTCTAACATCGCTTTTGGATTGATGCTTGTTTTCTTGGCAATGCTGGTTTTTATTAATCGTGGGATTGCATTTGTTGTGGCTCTTGGAATTCCTGTGAGTTTTATGATAGGGCTTATTGTAACGGAGATATTGGGAGATTCACTAAATATGCTCTCACTTTTGGGCGCACTCATTGCTCTGGGAATGCTTGTTGACGAAGCTATTGTTGTGGCTGAAAATATCTACAGACATTTAGAAGAGGGAATGGAGAGAAAAGAGGCTGTTATTAATGGTGCTGCAGAGATGTTTCCTGCAGTACTTACTGCAACACTGACAACAGTTTTTGCCTTTTTGCCTATGCTCTTAATGTCAGGAGAGATGGGAATGTTCATTAAGATTATTCCTATTATGATTACTGTTTTGCTGCTCTCATCTCTTTTTGAAGCATTCTACTTTTTACCACTGCATGCGCATGACTTTTTAAAGGTCTCACGTGAGGGGAGTTTTACAAAAGTTTTTTGGGAAAAAATGTATGTGTGGTACAGTAAAGGACTTCATTTCTTTTTTAAAAGAAAATTTATCTCTTTAGTATTAATAACACTTTTTATTCTTGGTTTTGAATTTATAATGATGAAGCATGCAAAGTTTCAACTTTTTCCAGATTTTGACAATACACAAGTTTATGTTTATGGAAAAGTCAATATAAATAATGAACTTGAAGATACAGAAAAAGTTGTTACAAAATTGGAAAACATTATAATAAAGCAGATTGATAATGAGAATGTATCATCTGTTACTTCTGTTGTCGGTTTTAAAATGGACGCAAAAAACAGGGCAGAGTTGGGTGAAAATATGTTTCATATTTTTGTTGATCTCCATGAAAGAGCAGCAGAGAACTTTTTTGATAAGTATATTAGCCCATATCTTTCTATTGAATATGATGCAAAGGTAAAAACAAGAAAACTTGATGCAAAAGAGATAGCAAAAGAGATAAAACAAGCACTGAAAGCTTTGCGTGAGACAAAAGATGAAAAAGGGGATAAGCTTTTTGAAGAACTTGTTGTTAAAGTGCCTGGTGCAGGTGTAATTGCACATGATGTTGAAATAGGCCTGAGCTCCAAAGATGGAAAAAATGTCATACCATATCTTCAAACTTTAGAAAAGAAATTAGCTTCAATTGAGGGTGTTTTTAATATTTCTGATGATGCTACATTAGGAGAAAAAGAGTTAAAACTGCGTGTAAATAGATATGGGCAGGAGTTGGGATTTAGCGAAGGTGTTGTATCAAATATATTACGTGCGTATTACCTCAAAGGTGAATATGGCAAACTCTTTAATAAGTCTGGACTTATCCGTATGCGTATTGAGAGTGATTTAGATAAAAATATTGATTCATTGAATACAATAGAGTTACAGGTACCATCTTCTAAAGAGTATGTCGGTCTTAAAGATATATGTGATTTTGAGTATAAACAGAGTTATGTAACATTGAAAAAAGAGGATGGAAAACGCATTAGAAGCCTTTATGCTTCCATAGATAAAAAGTTTATTACATCTTCAGAGTTGATGCAAAAAATCGAACCTCTACTACAAAGTTTCAAAAAAGAAGGTTTGCTGGTAGAGATTAAAGGTGAAGAAAAAGAGAATAATAAAAATAAAAAAGAGATGATGCAATCAGCAATCATTGCAATATTTTTAATTTTTATTACACTTGTTTGGTTGTTTGATTCTATTAAAAAATCTTTAATTGTTATTAGTACCATACCACTTGTACTGCTTGGGGTATTTGTTGGACATTGGCTTATGGGGTTAAACCTTACAATGCCTGGATTAATCGGTATAGTTGGACTTGCAGGGGTTGTCGTTAATGATGGCCTTATTATGGTTGATTTTATAAAAAATGCAACAGATACGGAAGATTTAATGCGTCGTGCACAAACAAGACTTAGACCGATTTTATTGACATCATTGACAACAGTATTGGGACTTTTAACACTTATTTTCTTTGCTTCAGGTCAGGCAAAGATATTGCAACCTATGGCAGTATCACTAGGATATGGGATTGCATGGGCAACTATATTGAATCTTTTGTATGTACCATTGCTTTATGCAGTTGTTTATAAAATAAAAGTACCAAAATAAAGCAGCTTCTAAGCAACTGATATGTATAATTTCGACCTATTCAAAGAAGTGGGTTCGTAGCTCAGTTGGTTAGAGCCCTCCGCTCATAACGGAGTGGTCCCGTGTTCGAGTCACGGCGAACCCACCACTTCAAGTATTCCCCCAAAATAATTCAAAAAATAATTATGCTTTAGGAAGCCTAAATTTTTGTGTAATTAATTCTCCTTCATCATTAAAAAAGAGATAGTAGAGTAGATCTTTTTTGACACTTAAGTCTGCTAAATAGCGTAAAGCAAGGTTTGCTTGGAGGGATGCTATGTGCATAACAATGGGTGCAGCAATTCCTGCTGGTGTTTTTTGAATGATTTTAAATGAGTCTGAGAATGAAGATTCTTTGATAAAAGCCACTTGACCGTGGAAGGCTTCAACACTTCCGTAAATCCATGGGAGATTTTTTGCTTTTGCATAGCTGTTTATCTCTGCACGTGTTGGAAGGTTGTCTGTCGCATCAATGATAAGGTCAACATCAATATTTTGTTGACTCCACTCTTCAAAGCTCATCTCATGGGCAATGGCTTTTACATAGGGAGAACGTTCTTGGATGATTTGTACATTAATTTGGGCTTTATTCTTACCCTCATCACCGCTTTTAAAGGCTATTTGTCTGTGAATATTATGTAGGCTGACTTCGTCAAAGTCAACCATGTGTATTTCACCTATTCCACTTGCTCCAAGAGCAAAAGCGAGTGAAGACCCAAGCCCACCCGAACCAATAATAGCTATTTTTTTATTTTGTAGTGATTCTTGTGTCTTTTCGCCCCAGAGTTGGACTTGACGCTGAAAGTATTGCATCATAATAAAGCCTTTTTTGCATGTTTTGTCAAAATTCAGCGATTATAACACTCTTTTATTAATTGCTTCTTTAAATCCCCATGTTCTGCGTGAGGCTAGTACATCAGAGTGGTTCATATCAACGATCATAAGCTCTTCTTTGTTACCTAAATGGGTAAGGAGTTCTCCATTTGGAGAGACTAAGATAGAGTCTCCATAAAAGTTCCAGGTAAACTCTTTATCTTGATATTCACCAATTCTGTTGGCTCTTAATATATAGCAGTTATGTGTAAAAGCACGTGTTGTAATAAGTGCTTTCCATCGTTCATAAGATTCAAAAGTCGATACACTTGGTACCAAAAGGCAATCAATATTTTTATTTTTTAGTTTTGCAAATATCTCATCAAAATGAAGCTCAAATCCGCTGATTACTCCAAATTTAAAACCATCTATTTTAAATACAAGTGGAGTTTGAAGCGCTTTTATCTCATTTGCAAAGAACTTCTCTTCATTCCAGTGAGAGTAATTGATGAGAATTTGTTGTTCATAATAAGAGGTAGAAGCAGGAGCAAATTTTGCAATTGTTTTATAGACTTTTTTCTTCTTGACTATGATGATGGGTGCAACTATTGTCATATTGTAAGTTGCTGAGAGCTCTTTGAGCATTTTTATCTGATGCGTGGCTTGCTCTTTTATCATGCTCCAAGACATATTCTGGAGTTCTTTAAAAAAAGGATTAAGAACATACTCTCCAAGCAGTAGGAGTCTCACTCCTTTTTTATTTGCAATACGAATGTAGTTATAGAGCTTTGTAGAACTCATTCCTTGTGAACTGAGCTGTAGTACTGCTGCACGCATTAGGAAGCTTTTATCTCTTGAATTTTAATGACGGCATCTTCAAGCATCTTTTGTGCTTCACCAAGCTCTTTCATCCCTTGCTCATATGCCTTTACACTCTCTTCGAGCGTAATTTCCGGTTTCATTAATGTATCTAAGATTTTTTTTGCATTTTCTAGTTTTTTTTCAAAGTTCTCTTTAGCCATCGAGTGCTTCCTTCACATATTTTTCAAATTTATTAAGCTCTACAAGAAAAGCATCATGCCCATAGTCGCTGTTAATATCTATGTAGTCATAGTTTTTATTTCCAAGTGATTTGAGTGTATCTGCTATCTCTTGCATCTCAAAGTTTTTAAAAAGTATATCGTTTTTAAAGCTAATAAGATGCAGCTTTGCAGTGATACGTTTGAGTGCTTCATGCAAAGAATCAAATCCGCGTGAGAGATCATAGATATTGATAGCTTTTGTGATATAGAGATAGGTTAGTGGATCGAACCATTTTGTAAAATTATATCCATTGTATTCAAGATATGATTCAACTTGAAATTTACCAAAAAGCTCATAAAGACCATCTGTGAGTTTATAGTCACGTCCAAACTTCTCACGCATAGACTCTGGAGATAAAAAGCTGATATGCCCTGCCATACGACCAATTGCCATACCTGCAAGTCCCTGTTCTTTTATAATTTCGGGGTCATAATAGCCCTGTTTAAAATCAGGATCTTTTAAAATGGCCTCTTGTGCTACTTTGTTAAATGCAATAGCCCAAGGCTGTGTTGCATGTGTTGCTGCCATAGATATGATTTTGTTAGAAAAATTAGGGTAGTGGATAGCAAATTGGAGTGCTTGCATACCACCCATACTTCCACCTATTATGGCATGAACTCGATGAATGTCAAGTCTGTCAAACAAGATTCGCTGTGCTTTGATCATATCTTTAATACTGATAACCGGAAATTTATAACGATATGGCTCATGGTGTGAGTATTGAAGGCTCATAGGTCCGGTTGAACCAAAACAGCTTCCAATAACATTGGAGCAGATTACAAAATATTTGTCTGTATCTATGGCTTTACCAGAACCAATAAGTCCATCCCACCAACCAGCTTTAGTTTCATTTTCATAGGTTCCTGCTGCGTGATGTGAACCAGTAAGTGCATGGCAAACTACGACAACATTGCTTTTATCTTCATTGAGTTCGCCATATGTTTCATATGTGATATCATAAGGCTCTAAGATACGTCCACTCTCTAAGTAGAGTGGATTGGTAAAGTGTTCTGTAAATGTTTGCAGGTTTAATGACAAATTTGTTGCTCTCTTTAAAATAATAGTGACATTTTAGCAAAAATGGCTTAAACTATGCGTCAAGTGCTTGAGCAATATCATCTATAAGATCTTTAGCACTCTCTAGTCCTACTGAGAGACGGATTAGTCCTTCTGGTACACCACAGGCAACGAGTTCTTCGTGAGAGAGTTGCTGATGTGTTGTTGAAGCTGGATGTGTGATGATAGATTTAGAATCACCAATGTTTACTACAAGAGAGTAGAGTTTTGTAGCATTAACAATTTTTTCTGCTTCTTTTAAACTTGCTACTTCAAAACTTAGCAGTCCACTACAAAGTCCATCTGTAAAATATTTTTGTGCATTTTTAAAGTTTGGATTACTTTTAAGTCCCGGATAATTTACCTTTTTAACTTTTGGATGTGACTCTAGAAACTCAGCAAGTAGTAAAGCATTGCGTGAGTGTTCTTTCATACGAAGCGAGAGGTGCTCCATTCCTTGAATAAAAAGCCAAGAGTTAAATGGTGAAACTACCGCTCCTAAATCACGAAGGAGAGAGAGTCTTGCTCGAAGGGTAAAAGCTGGCAAGCCTGTTTGAGTATAAATAAGTCCATGATAAGAAGCATCGGGTTCGTTAAAGTGAGCATAACGAGGATTGTTCTTGATTTTTTCATTCAAACCTTTTCTCTCCACTACAATACCACCGATTGCAAGTCCTTGACCTGTTGTGTATTTTGAAGCGCTATGAACAGTTATATCTGCACCATATTTAAAAGGTTGGCAGAGCACTGGTGTGGCTACTGTGTTGTCCACTACTGTTAAGATATTGTGTTTGTTTGCTATTGCAGTAAGAGCTTCAATGTCTGCTACATCAATACTTGGATTTGTTAAACTCTCAAAGAATAGTACTTTTGATTTTTCATCTATTAGTGCTTCGATCTCTTCTGGATTATGAACATTGAAAAAACGTGCCTCTATTCCAAAACGTTTGAGAGTATGTGCCACTTGCGTGAGACTGCCACCATAAAGTTGTTTTGCACAGATAATATTGTCTCCGGCCTCTGCGGCATTTGCAAACGCATAGAATATTGCACTCATTCCGCTTGATGTTGCCACTGCTGCTTCTCCACCTTCTAAAGCGCTAAAACGCTTTTCAAAAACATCGGTAGTTGGATTGTTAAGACGTGTATAGATGTTGCCGAGCTCTTTGAGGGCAAAGAGATTTGCAGCATGTTCTACATCACGAAATTCATAAGCAGTCGTTTGGTAAATTGGAACAGCCATCGTTCCTTGCGTGTCTTTTTCATAACCTGCATGCAGTGCTAATGTTTGTAAATCCATTCATTTATTCCTTTAGGGTTGATTGGTTGTTTTTGAGTGTCTCTTCTTTTAATTTTTCTAAAAACTCTAAAATATTCTTTTGATATGCAAGCGTGTCATCATCACTGCTATAAACTAGAAAATTTCTTAATGATTCAATATCTATCTTCTTGGCATATCTTGGAACAATTTTTAGCTCTTTTTGTATAGTGCTTACGAGAAGGTCTAAATCTAAGGAGTTTCGTTTTTTTACTTTTTCAACAAGTTCTTTTGTTGTCAGTAGTAAAAGGTTCGCTCTGTCTTCATCTTTTTTATAGATTTTGCTTGCAAGTTCTTTTACAAGTATGAAATTTTCAATTCTTGGTTTTTCATTGGCTGCAATTATGAGTGCAAAAATTTTGGCACGAAATTCTAAAGAGCCATGATGATGGACAAATAATTCGCGAAATGCGTTGAAAAAATAGTGTTTAATTCTAAAAGAGAGTTTCATTTGTATTCCTCATAATGGTATTATACACTTATAGTTTTGAAAATGGTATAATTGCGAAAAAATATAGGTAGGAATTTTTATGGGTAGAGCGTTTGAATATAGAAAAGCATCAAAATTAAAAAGATGGGGAGCAATGTCAAAGCTGTTTCCTAAACTTGGTAAAGTTATTACAATGGCGGCAAAAGAGGGTGGAATGGATCCTGATCTAAACCCGAAACTCCGTACTGCAATTTTAAATGCAAAAGCGGAAAATATGCCAAAAGACAATATTGATGCTGCGATAAAAAGAGCTACTGCAAAAGATAGTGCAGATATGAAAGAGGTAAACTTTGAGGGGAAAGCTCCTCACGGAGTTCTTCTTTTTATAGAGTGTGCAACTGACAACAATACGCGTACTGTTGCAAATGTAAAAAGTATTTTAAATAAAAATGGCGGTGAAATGCTGACAAATGGTTCACTTGAGTTTATGTTCTCACGTAAGGCGATTTTTGAGTTTAATTTAAAAGATGATATGGACCTCGAAGAGTTAGAACTTGAACTTATTGATGCTGGTCTTGAAGAGATTGAAGAGGAAGATGGTCTTGTTTTGGCAACAGCCGATTATACTGCATTTGGTACAATGAATGAAGCTTTAGAGGGTATGGGTGTTGAGATAACAAAAGCAACTTTAGAGAGAATTGCAAATACCCCAATTGAGATCAGTGAAGAGGATCAAGCCGATGTTGATAAGATTTTAGAGAGACTTGAAGATGACGAGGATGTGCAGAAAGTTTATACAAACTTAGCATAATGCAAACACTCAAAGAACATTTTTCTACTACATTAGAGGTGAAGCAATCTAAATTTATTGCTCACCTCATTCCTTATGAACTTTATGAGACTACGCTCCAACAACTAAAAGAAGAGCATCCAAAAGCAAGACATTTTGTTACTGCGTACAGATATCTTAATGACTACACTCAAGTAGTTGAGCACTCAAGTGATGATGGAGAGCCAAAAGGAACTTCAGGTAAACCATCTTTAATGGTCTTACAAGGAAAAAATCTCATTAATATTGCTGTTATCATTGTTCGTTACTTTGGTGGAACAAAACTGGGTACTGGTGGTTTGGTTCGCGCTTATAGTGATGCTGTAAATCTAGTTGTTGAAAAAGCCGATTTGATTGAATATCGAGAAGAGAGTGTAAAAACCATTGAGATAGAGTATGGAGACGTTCGTTTTGTTGATTATGAAATTGAAGCTCATAATATTACAGTTACTGCAAAAGAGTTTGATACGAAAGTAGTCTATACGATTAAAGGGATTAAAGAAGATTTAGAGAGTTTTCTTACAAAACTTGCAAGAGTAGTCACTCTCAAATAGATAAGCAAAAGTTACTTATCTTCTTCCTTGAACAGCGTTCCCCATATCCCACATAGGTAAGAAAATACCAAGAGCGAGTAAGATAACCATCGATGCAATGATAAGAAGCATAATAGGCTCAATTGCTTCACTCAGACCATCAATAATAGCATCAAAACGCATTTTATAATACTCTGCTACTTTTTGAACCATTGTATCGAGTGTACCACTGTCTTCACCGGCACGTACCATCTGAATAATCATATTCTCAAAAAGCCCAGTCTCTTCAAGACCTTTATTAAGCGCGCCACCTTTTTCAACGGTAATGATGACAGATTGGAGTTTTTTCTTTAGTGGAAGTGAGTCAATCATGTCAATAGAGGTATCAAGTGCTTCTGCAATAGGAATACCGGCACGAATAAGTTCTGAGAATACAAGTGTAAAACGGCTTAGTGTTGAGAACTTAATGATGTTTTTAATCAAATAGGTTCGTAACAGGAATTGATGCCATTTGTAACGTATATCTTCATAATTGGTAATGAGATAGTTAAAGACAAAATAAAAGAGTGCAATTCCAGCCAAGATATATGGTCCAAAGTTATTAAAGAGATATTCAAGTTTAAGAAGTATGATAGTTGGGAGTGGTAACTCTGCGTGTAGTTCTTCAAAAATTGCTTTAAACTGTGGTACAACATAAGAGATAAGAATCGTGAATGCAATAGCCATAGCAATCATAACATTTCTTGGGTATGCCATTGCCTTTTTGAATTTGACAACATTGGCACGAATCTCTTCAAGCATATCGGCAAGAGAGTAGAGTGCCTCATCAAGGTTACCTGTCTTTTCACCGAGTTGAATCATTGCAATTGTTAAATTTCCAACTTCAAAACGGAAATTTTCCATTGCTGATGAAAATGAGCGTCCGGAGTTAATGTCATCTGCTACTTTTGAAAAAACAGTCTCTAGTGCATCATCTGTTGTAGCGTTTGCAATTTCATTGAGTGAATCATGGATGGATATACCGGCATTTGTCATAACGGCTAGTTGTCGTATAGCAGCGATGAGGGCATCTGGCTTAATTTTTCTTTTTTTGACATTTTTTAAAAGATCTGTTTTGATTCTTCTAAATTTATCTTCAAGTGGCTCTGCTGCTTCTTCAACTTTTATAATAATTCCAGAGAGCTTGAGTTTTGCATAACTGTTTGCCTCTTTCTTATTTTCAGCATACAAGCCAACCTTCTCTTTTTTTCCTTTTGTTAGAACTGTTACTAAAAAATACTTCATCCCTTTGCCACCTTTAATACTTCTTCAATACTTGTAATACCATCAATTGCTTTTTGCAGACCATTTTGGAAAATAGGTATGAAACCTTCTTTCATTGCTTGAGCAAGCATAGCTTCTTTTGATGCACCTTTTGCAATCAAAGATGAGAGTTCTTCTGAGATATTTAAAACCTCACAAATCATCTCACGTCCCATATAACCTGTTCCGCCACACTCTTTACAACCTTTTCCTTTATAAAAAGTTGTTCCCTCTGGTACAACACCTTCTATCTCTTCTAAAACGGAGGCTGAAAGTGCATCTTCTATTTTGCAGTGAACACAGATTTTTCTAACAAGTCTTTGCGCCTGTATAGCAACAAGTGCACCACTGATTAAATAATGCTCTATACCCATATCTGCCATACGTGGAATAGCTGATATAGAATCGTTGGTATGAAGTGTAGAAATGACCATATGTCCTGTTAATGCGGCTTTAATTGCAATTTCAAGTGTTTCTTGATCTCGAATCTCTCCAATCATAATTTTATCAGGGTCTTGACGTAAAATTGAGCGGAGTGCATCTGCAAATGAGAGACCAACTTTTGCATTTACTTGAACCTGTTGAATAAGATTCATTCTATACTCAACAGGGTCTTCAACAGTAATTACTTTATCTTCTACGTTTCTTAGCTCATTTAAAGCACCATAAAGTGTTGTTGTTTTACCTGAACCTGTTGGTCCTGTTACGAGTATAATACCATAAGGAGCCTGCAGACCTTTGAGTAGTTTATGATAACTGACACTGTCCATTCCTGCATCTTCAAGTTTTACAAGTGCTTTTTGTTTGTCAAGTACACGCATAACAATAGATTCACCATAAAGGATCGGCAGTGTTGAGATACGAAAGTCATATTCACGTGAACCTACTGCTGTAGAGAAGCGTCCATCTTGGGGCTTTCTTTTTTCTGCGATATCTAAATTTGCAAGAAGCTTCAAACGAGATGCTAGAGGAGGGTAGATGTCTTTTTCAAAAATAAACATCTCTGTAAGTTTACCATCGACACGACCACGAACAACACAGTTTTTTTCAGTCGGCTCAACATGAATATCACTTGCGCGCCCATTGATACAGGTCTTAAGGATAACATCAATAAGAAGTAAAATAGAAGAGGCTTCTTGCTGCTCTTCAAGTGTAGAGATAGAGTTCAACTCTTCACGAATTTTACGAACCAAATCTTTTACACTGTCTTTAAGACTAATTTTGTAAAGATAGGTTTCTATCTGTTTTTTTGTTGCTAAGGCAATTTTTAATATTTTTCTCGGAAAAAGCCTTTGAATTGCTTCTTGAGCGTCAATATCAAGAGGATCATTAAAGGCAACAGTAATGCTCATATCATCTTGTGAGATAGGGATAGCATGGTGTTTTTGAAATTGTGCAAAAGGGACATTTGCTGTTAAGTTATAATCCATATCTATAGAGTCTAAATCTACAAACATTAAATCAAGCTCGTCTGCCAGTTTTTGTAAAACGGCACTCTCTGAAATATAGTCATAATCATCTATAATAGAGAGATTATAGACACCATCACGTACTTGTTTAACAATGTATCTGATAAGCCTATCCATTGTCATAAAACCAGATAAAGTAATGTCACGTAAGATAAGATTTTCGCTGATTCCCTTTGCAAGTAGTCTATCTACTTGCCCTTTCATTATGGAACCATTGGCAAGTAAATCTGTTGTAATTCTATCCACTTTTTTCCCTTACCAGTATATATGTCTTTTTAAAAGCATTGTATCATAATACTCTTCAATAACCATTTTAGCAATTTTATAGTCCTTAGTTAAATAGAGTTTATAAGAGAGCTTTTTATCTTTTGGATCTTCAAAGAGATAAAAAGCACGTTTTTCATGTTTTCCAAGTTTTGCATAAAGATCAAAGACTTTTGAAAGTACATAGTCGGTTGTTGGGAGTTTTAACTCTGAGAGTTCATATCCATCAACTAAAGAGTGATAAAGAAGCTTTTTTTGCATTAAAATAACTGAAAAATATGCTGAATTGGCACGTGCTTCTTTTGAAAACTTAAGGACTGCAGTAGGAACAGCAAGTCGGTCAATATAGTCAGAGTTTAAACAAGCAAAAGCATAGAGTGAGACAAATTCTTCATCACGTTTATATTTTGCAAAGTTATCAAATCCCATAGTACAAACTTTAGCAAATTTATTGTTTTGATAGAGTCCAAGCATCTCCTGTTTAATATTAGATGCATAGCTATTTGTTAAAAAAAGTAAAAAAATTAGTAACAGTCTCATTTAAATTTTCCTGATTCAATGTCGTTAAGTAAAATTCTAGCATTTCCTGAATGAGAGTATTTTAGATACTCTCTGAGTGTTTTAATAGCCATCTCTCTTTTATTGAGTTTTACTAAAGATTTTGCAAAAATCAACCAGCTATCTTCAATATCATTATTGATTCCATTGGTTACTAGAGCATAATTATATGCCTGTTCATAATCACCAAGTTCATAGTATTTTTTTGCAACAAAAAGACTAAGTGCAGGGTTGTTATTCTTTTTAAAGCGTGAAATAATCTCTTTAATGTCATTTTGAGAATCACGTCTTTCAATAGTAATTATCTGTTTTTTATATGGTTTTTGTGTACTATCTTTTTTAACTATTTTAACAGGAGCTTCTTGTGTTTTTATTTTCTTTGCTTTACTTTTTTGTTCAATCTCCATATACTCTTCTTCAACAATATTCTCTTGAACAACTTTTCTTTTTTTTAGAGTTTTCTTTTTTACAGGAGATGCAACTTTATAATAAGGCTGCTGCTCTTCATTTTGCATGCGTCTCATAAAGTCCATAGAAGGTGAAAGTGTTAACTTTTCTTCATCTGCTTGAATTAATTGCTTAGGTTGAGTATCAACTACTTTTTCAATAGGAGGCTGTACTATTTCTTTGGGTGTGGAAATGTTTTGCTCTTTTTGAATATTTTGTATTATTGGTTTTTTTATTTCTTCTTGTACTATTGATTTTTTTGTAATTATAGCAGGACTTTTTTGCTCTTTGTCTGTAGTAGAAGTTGCAAAGATAGATACTATGCCTATAATAACTATAAGACTTAGCAAAATAATAGCATGTGGAATATAACTCTTTATTTTATATCTAAGCCAACGTTTTTCCAATTCTCTTGTATTAAGCATCAATTAAACCTGTATGTATAGCTGCCATCTCAATGAACTTCGTTGAGATTTGATTCGTTTTTATAGAGTAAAGTTGATTGTTCTTCTCATAAGCAGTGTATATGTCAAAGAGTCCGTAGAGAAGTTTATTTGTATCTCTATAGTTCCCATTTGTAAATTTATATATTCTATTGACAACTTTTGAGTTGAACATACTTGCAGTGTCAAAGCAGTTTGCTTTCATCAGTTTTTTCTGTATATATATTTTAAGTTCTGCCTGTGAAGAGTTTTCAAGCTCTATGGTCTCCCAAATCCTCGTTTGAAAATGCTCTTTTGCAATGAGGTCTTCTTTTTCAGTTTTATGTAGCGCAATAACAAACTTTAAAGTTCTTGTGTCGGATAAAAGACGAATTTTTTCCATTAACTTTTCTGAATAGAGTTGTGCTTCATCCAGTAAAATAACGGGAACGTGATTCAGTTCTTTATCTTTAACAATTTTCATAAACTGCGTAAAGTTTAATTCTCCTGCATATTTGGTTCCAAAAACATCCTGTGCAAGTGTTTTATAAAATTCACTTTCATCCAAGATTGGAGTTTCATATAAAAAGACATTTTGTGTTTCAGCCAGATCAAGAGAGAGTTTTGTTAAAAACATACTTTTTCCTGTTCCTGGCTTTCCATAAAGAAGGATCATTTTAAGTGGTTTTTTTATAGAGTCTTTGAGTGACTGATAGATTGTCGAGACTCTGTCAAGTTGGACATAATCTTTAGGATTTACAGTATCTAAGAAAACATTTTTAGAATTTACAAAGATACTTTCCATATAGTAGATCCCCTATTTTTCATTATTTGTAGTGTTGTCTTCGTTTTTTGCAACTTTTTTTGCAACTTTTGAGGCAGACTCTAATTCAATAAGATCATTACTTAAACCTTCATATCCTAAGTCTGAGAGTGAAACACTGTTTTTTTCTTTATGAATAATATGTGGTTCAATGATAATAACAAGCTCTTGTGTTGTTTTTGTCATTTCTTCACGTTTAAAAAGATAGCTGAGTATTGGAATATCACCTAAAATTGGGACTTTGCTCGTTTTATTTGAGTTTTTCGTATTAATGAGACCACCTAAGATAATTCTATTACCATCTTTCACAGTTACAACTGAAGAGAGTTGACGACGAGCTAAATCGGGTGGCATCTCTCTACCGGTATTTGAAGTATTTGCCATATTTGTTGTTGTTTCAGAAAGTGATGGATTGATTCGAAGTGTAATTGTTTTATCATCAGAAATTTCAGGAGTAATTGTTAAGAGTACTCCAGCAAAGACTGACTGTACATTTTCATCTTGGGTTGTTGCTGCAACACCACCACCAGTTCCTTGCTGGTTCGTTGATGATTTTATCTTATAAAAATATTCAGTTCCAGCAGTAATAAGGGCTGGTTGATTGTTGAGTGTTAGAACTTTTGGATTGGAAATAGAGTTTACATCACCCTGTGTTTTTAAAAATTTGATAACTTCACTCAATTTTCCACCTGCCTTTATGCTAACCAAACTTGCTGCACCTTTCATAGCATTGCCACTTGATCTGATAAGGTGCTCGGAAATATCAACAGAAGTACCATCCTCTGTAGTATATTTTGTAACATCTTTACTTTTAATATTTTGGAGTCCTATTTGAATATTTTGTAAAGCATAAAGTTGAGCCCAGTCAATACCTGTAGTTTTTCCTTCTCTCATAGTTACAGCTAAAAGCTGTACATCAATAAGAACTTGGAGTTGTACTTTGTCTTGAAGTCTTTTAAGATACTTCTCAAATCTTTTTAACTGTTTTGTTGTTGCTGTAACAGTAATTAAACCTGCATTTTTATTAATAAGTGGAGCCGGTGCATGATAAGAATCATGTGGACGGTTTAAAACACTTTGAAATTCTGTATCAAGTTGTTCCCAAAATTTTACTTCATCTGTGCTTTCAATTTTGATACCACTATCTGCTGTAGAGTTTGTTCCTCCTCCTACAGCACCTTCTGTGGAATTACTTCCTCCACCTGTTGTACTATCTTGCCCGCCATTTGATGAAGAGCTAAGTGTGACATCTGTGCTACCACTACTTTTTCTTTGTGAAAGGATATAGTCAATATTGAAGACTTTTGTTTGTAAGTAAGAGATTTTAAGTAGGTTGTTCTCTAGTTTATAGGAAAGATTATTTTCTGATAAAATGATATTGAGTACTTCATCAATTGTAAGGTTCTTTAAATTTGTCTTATTTAACCTAGTTTGAAGATACTTTTCTGCATTAGGATCGGTAATGATAATACTAAAACCACACTCATCACTGAGCTGTTCGATAAAGTCCATAATCTTTGTATTTTTTGATGAACTTATGCTAAAGAGTTCATATGAACAATCCGCAAAACTACTTGTTGATACCATTGCTGTTAGTATTGCTGCACATAGCGATGTTTTAATAAATTTCATTTTCTGTTCCTACTTATTATTAAATTTAAGGTTTTTACTTTTACTCATAGTAGAGAGAAGTAATTGTTTTTTACCCTTTGTTAAGAGTACTGTTTTGAGACTGACTTTTTCAAGTTTGTATTCGTAAACTTTTTCACCTTCTCTATACCATTTCCCATTAATGAGAGCAGATTTGTTTAAAATTGCTTCTAAAGAAAGTTTAGATGAGTGTGTATATACTTTCTTAGAGCCAACCTTAGAGTATTTTCTGCCTCTATAAACAGTTCTTTTTTTCTTTTTACTTTTTTTCTTTACATAGATAAAAGGATCTTTGAGCTTTGCAATTTTTCTATTCTCTATGCCTTTTCGTGGTGGTTTTATTGCTTCCACCTGCTCATCTACCCAAGAAAGTTCATTACAAACAAGCTGTGTAGATAGCAGTAGTAGTAAGATTATAGTTAGGTTTTTCATTAGTATTTAATCCCCCATACCGAGATTTTAAAATCTGAATCTAAAGCATTTTCTGCTGTAATATTAAAATCATGTATATCTACAACAAGGTCACTCTGTTCCATTGAATTAATGAACTTCACAGTGTTTTTAAAGTTTCCTTCTGAAGAAACTGTTATATCTAAAATATGTCCAAACGAGCTTCCTGCCTCTGCATATTTATTGGTTATATTGTTGATTTTTACATGATATTTCTGTGCATTTGTCGTAATGGAATCAAGATATTCACCCCATGCACTCTCATCATAGATAAGCGAAGATATAGCTTCGATTTTATGCTTGATGTAAGCATTGTTCTTTTTGTTCATCATCATCTCATCATTGAGCTTTTTAATCTCTCTTTCAAGTTGTGTGATCTTTGTTTCAGGATTTCTTTGTAGATACTGTTTATCACTTGCAATTTGTTTTTCAAGACGTTTAACATTAGCTCGTGTTTGCTCAAAGCTTTCAAATGAGCTGTCCCAAAAGAGAAGGTATGCAAAAGCAAATATAGCGGCAACAATCATGCCATATGTCATATATATCTCTTTTTGTTCTTTGCCTCGAAAAGCCTGGTCTATTTTATGTAAGTAATCTTCTATATTTATTTTCATAATAATTTCACTTTCAACTCACTAGTATAGAGATCTGATTGATCATCAAGCTTTATTTCCTTTAGATCAAAATCATATTTCTCTTCATAAGTTTTTGTAAGATACTCTACAAGTTTTGTAATCTCTCTGTCTTTTGAAGAGACTAGATTCAATGTGAGTGTTTTAGCAGCTTTTTCATCTTCCATATAAGCAATAGAAGATACCTTTACTTTGAATCTGTTAATATCTTTTGTGAATTTTGCAATGAGTTTTGCTTTCATCGGATAGTCAACTTTTACTTCATGAATTTTAATGAGAGTGTTTCGTTTGTCGTTATACTCTTTTTTTTCTTGAGTTAAGAGTGTCAGTGTTTTTTCTTTGTCAGCCAATCTATTTTTAATTGTTGCTTCTCGCGTGATTTTTATATTATGAACTTCTTTGTATTTGTCTTTTAGAAGATCTTCTTGAAGTTCTTGAGCATATGTTAAAATCCAGTATGTAATAGGGTATGCAAATGCCAATGCAAAAGCAGCAGCAGTTAAGATGATAAGCTTACCACTTTCTCTTCGAATAAATTTAGGAGGGCGTCTATATATTGTAAAATTACACTCATATCTCTCATTTGGAGGAACAAGTGTATAGAGTTGCATAAGTAAATGCATTTGGTCTAGATAAACATCATCACTTGTTTCAAAACCATAATCAAATTCAAATTCACTTGCATGAATGTTAAGTTCAACCTCTACCATTTCATGGAGTTTTGTTTCAGTTTGAATTTGTGTACCTATATATATGTGTTCAAACTTATCAATTTCAAAAGCACGTTTTGCATACGTTAGAATATCATTGATATTTGCAATGAGTTCTTTGTAAAGGCGAATAAGATACTCTTTATAGTCGCTGTCTGTATCTTTAAGGTTTGCTTCTGTAAAGAAATCCATGAAATCATCAAAGGTAATTCTTTCACCATAGAGTTCACAAAATCTTTCATGCATATCAACAAAAGAGTATTTTATTGATTTCGTATAGATAAACTCTTTATTACTGTAAATAGTTAAAGAAGCATCATTCTCTTGAAAGTAAATAAAACAGTGTGTATTACTACTGTCTATAATCTCTTTTGTATAGAGTGATTTAATAAGTAGAGGAGCTGGAATAATAACATCAATATATTTAACTTTTTCAACAACTCTTTCAAAGGTAGTTGTCAAATCAAGTGGATCTACGATGAAAAGGTGAAAATGCCTATTCTCCTCATCAAGTGTATTAAAATTCTCAATATATTGAATCTTATACTCAACTGCCTGATCGAGAGCCAACTCATCATATGCTTTACTATTAATAGCATCATAGATGTCTTCTTCGGGAATATTCTTGCTGATTTCAATCTGTGCGGTAATAAACTCTTTCGTATTTAAATACGAGATGACAAATTGTTCCTTTGAAAATTCAGGAGTTTTTGATTCACTTATAAAACTAGAGACACTATTAAAATAAGTATCTTTGTAGGGATTAACAGATAGTACACTTGAAAAGGAGTGTTGTGCTGACGTACTCATTAATAATAATCCTATTTAAATTTAACCATTAACATGGAACAAAATCCATCGTTAGTGTAAAACTCGATCCTGTAAGTTTTATTGGCTTTATCTACTGCATATCTCTTACTGAGATCTTTTAAAGCAATAGTAATACCACCCTCATCTTTACTCTTTTTTGAATGGTAACCAATAACATTTACACGAACGTTTTTAGCTTTAATAACCTTAAAATCGTCACTTACAGAAAATTTTGAAGTTTTTTTCAAAGAAATTAGTTTTCCGTCTGCTTCAACTTTATATTCCTGAGGACAATTTTCTGACATTTTAAAGTATTGAGGTTTTAGCGAGGTAACTTTTTTATTACCTATAAATACATCGTATGTGCCATACCTATTTTCTTTAACTACCCCCAACGGATTGGAACAGTTAAAGTCGTTACTTTTTGATTTTAGCGGAATAAAGCTTAAAGATTTTTTGATATCACATAAATTTAATAAAATATTGTGATTTATCTCTAAAGTTCCATAATTTCTTATGATTTTTGCAACATTTTTTTCATTTAATTCAAAGTCTCGAGAGTACTCTATATCCATAATTTTCATAAATTCTTCTATGGCAAGGAGTTGATAGAAGACTTTTTGTGCCACGGTAGAGAGACTTTTACTTGTTTCAATTGCAAAAGCTGGTTTGTTGTTTCTAACTGCAAAATAGGTAAGTGATAAACGCATCTGTTCATCTTTAAATTTTGTTTTTGTATTTTTAACATTAAAGATATGGTGTCTTTTTAAAAGTTGTTTGTTAATATTTTCCTTAACGCTTCTTGCTATATTGTTTAAGTTGCCAAAAGGTTGCTCTTTATTGAGTGAGCATTGATCAATGACACAGGTCTGTCCCCAGGCATTTGGGTTAAAAATGCTGTTTTGTTCTTTTTTCCTATAAAAACCATGCCCATCATGTAAGTTTAGGATAAGAGAGACTTTTTGTTCAAGAATGATTTTTTTAACAGCATCTACAATTGCTTTGTCTTTGTCATTGGCTTTTATTGTTGCAAATTTTCTATTCATATCTCCGTGGATACCTCGTTTGTTTGCAATAATGCTTTCACTGTTAAGATTTGGAATAATCCAGAGATTTTTTGAGAGTATTTTATAATGCGTAGCAAGCATAGAGGCTGCAAAATAGCCACCAGGCTCATTACCATGAATACCGCCGATGACTAAAAGTGTTGTATTTGAGTCACTGTTTTGTTTTTTGATAAGATTTATCTTTGCAAATAGGTGTGTGCTGAATAAGAGAGAGATAATAATAAAAAATTTCATAATTATCTCTCTGTAATGATATTAAATTTATTCTCTGTAAGTTTTACAATAAGAGTTTTATTTCCTGTAAAAGAGAAACTGTTTGATTTATATTTTTCTAAAAATGTGATTTTAAAGATATCTTTTGTATCGGGGTAGGGGACGACGTTTATCTCTTTGAAGAGAATGGTCTTTTTTTCATTTTTATTAAAAATTCTTGTTTTATATTTTTTAAACTGCTTGAGATTCATACCGTCAAAACGTTTAAATTTAGGCGCATAAAAACTAAGATATCTATTTATATCATTATATATCCAAGAGTATCTCCATGCAAAAAGATTTGCTAAGACTTGAGATATCTGTTTTTTGGAGATCTTTTTTTTGTCATTATTTTCATCGATTATAAGAATTGTTTTGGATATATTTATATTTTTATCAAGACATTTTATGTTTTGGTTGTTAATTGCAATACACCCTTTTGTGAATTCATCCCTCTCTTGCTCGATAGGAAGTCCATGAATCCATATTCCTTTTCCTGTCTTTCCTTGATATTTATCATAGATATTAGGGTAAGAGGTTACAAATGCCATTGGACCATAAAAAGAGTCGACTTTTGTTATTTTTTTAGTAATATCGTAGATGCCAATAGGTGTTCGAAGGTCTCCTTCTTTGCGTTTGTCACCTTTGATTTTTCCGGTATAGGCACTGTACTCTTCTTTTAGTCTGTATGTATTGTTATCATCTTTTTTATAGATAGAGAGCTTTGATTTTGACTTGTCACATGCAAGAATATTTGTGCAAGATTCAAAATATCCAAAAGAGGTATCAATATTTTTTAGATAATTGTCCCAGTACGATTGCTCAGAGAGTTTTTTATCAAGCTCTTTTTCTATTTCATGAATACCATTGTTTCTATAATGCGTTAAAAGATTAACATCAACTCCAAAGAGTGCTGATGAAAAGAAGAAAACAAGCAATACAAAAACTGTTTTTGAAAAATTATTGTGCATTGTCGTATCCTATCTCTTTTAGAAAATGTTTGTCTTTTGTCCAGCCTTTCTTTACTACAACTTGTAAGTTAAGGTAGGCTTTTTTTCCGCTGAGCTCTTCAATTTTCTCTCTTGCAGCTTTTCCGATTCTTTTGATTGATTCGCCTTTTTTTCCAATGATAATCCCTTTTTGAGACTCTTTTTCTATAATGATAGTGGCATAGATGCGATCAATTCCATGATCTTCTTCAATAGAGTCAATGATAACATCAGATTCATAAGGAACTTCATCACTAACATTTTCAAAGATTCCTTCACGGATAAATCCTGCATAGATATCACGTACAAGTTCACTTGTTAAATCTTCTGGATCATAAAGGTAGGGTGATTGAGGTAAAAGTTTTGCAATTGTATCAAGCAGATCTTTATGTCCAACTTTACGTGGAATAGCCACAGGAATGAGTGCTTCAAAATTATCTGCATATTTGTTATATGAGGCAATCTTTTTAAAAAGCTTCTCTTGTGATACTTGATCAATTTTAGAAAGTGCAATGATATGAGGAATGTTTTTTTTGTTGAGCTTTAAGAACTTTTCATAATGTTCAACAGAGTCTGTAACAGGAGCAAGATAAACGATAAGATCACAGTCTCCCATAGCTTTGAGTGCTTCATCAAGCATAAATTTGTTGAGAACCTTCTCTTTTTCATGTAGTCCTGGAGTATCTACAAAGATAATTTGAGCATTGTTATGCATAACAATAGCATTGGAGCGTTTTCTTGTAGCATTTGCTTTTTGGCTTACCATTGCTATTTTTTCACCTAAAAGTGAGTTCATAAGAGTACTTTTTCCAGCGTTAGGACGCCCAATAAGTGAAACAAAACCTGCTTTTGTCATCAATATTTTCCTTTGTATAACAGAGACAATTCTCTGCCTTTAGTCGCCTCAGCGGCGTAAGCGGAGTAGAGGAGCTTTTGCTCCTCTACGGGACTATTATAGTATGTAGCGAGAGAGGTCATCATCTTCAACAACTTCATCAAGTTTTTCATGGACAAGCTCTTTTGTAACTACAAACTCTTCTCCTTTGTACTCATCAGCATTAAAACTGATATCTTCTAATATGCGCTCAAGTACGGTATGCAGGCGACGTGCTCCGATGTCTTCTGCTGTCTCGTTTGCACGGTGTGAGAGTTGTGCGATAGCTCGGACGGCATCATCTTCAAAAGTCAGCTTCATATCTTCGACGCCAAGAAGTGCTTCATACTGTTTAAGCAGTGAATTTTCAGTCTGCGTGAGAATAGCATAAAGAGTATCTTCTGTCAGTGCTTCAAGCTCAACTCTGAGTGGAAAACGTCCTTGCAACTCTGGGATTAAGTCACTTGGTTTGCTTACATGAAAAGCACCTGCTGCAATAAAGAGTATATGGTCGGTATTGATTGTTCCATATTTTGTAGAGACACTTGAACCTTCAACTATTGGAAGCAGATCACGCTGCACTCCCTCTTTTGATGGATCATTTCTGCCTTGAGATTTTTCACTGAGCGCTATTTTATCTATCTCATCAAGGAAAATAATTCCACCATTTTCAGCACGACGAAGTGCTTCAGCAGTAACAGAGTTCATATCAAGCAGTTTTGCACTTGCTTCTTGACGAAGGAGCACTTTTGCATCTTTTACAGTTACCTCTTTTTTCTTATCTTCTTTATTGAGTGTAGAGAAGACTTTTGAAAAACTCTCTTGAACTTTTGCCATTTCTGGTGGAAGATTTGTATCGTTAAATTCGATAGTAGTATTGGATTCGAGTTCTATCTCTATGATTTTATCATCCATCTCTCCCGATTCTACTCTTTTTTCTGTTGCTTCAAGTAGTCGTTGATAGTCATCTTTTTTACTTTCACTTGCACCTGCAGGAAGAGGAGGGACGAGTTTCTCTGTAATACGGTTAATAATATAGTTTTCTATTTTTTCTCTGTTTTTCTCTTCTTGTTCAGCTTTTACAATACTAATAGAGTTAACAACCAGATCACGAATCATCGACTCTACATCTCGACCAACAAAACCGACCTCTGTATATTTTGAAGCTTCAACTTTAATGAAGGGTACTTTCATCATCTTTGCAAGTCTGCGTGAGATCTCAGTTTTACCGACGCCGGTAGAGCCTATCATTAAAATATTTTTAGGTTTTATCTCTTGACGCATCTCATCATCAAGTTGCATTCTGCGATAACGTGTTCGAAGTGCTAAAGCAATAGTTTTTTTGGCATTTTTCTGGCTAATAACATATTTGTCAAGGTAAGAGACTATCTCTTTTGGTGTCATATTCATACGTTTTTATCCTCTAAAATAAGCGTTTTGATATTGTGGTTTGTATAGATACACAGATCAGCGGCAATATGAAGGGACTCTTTTACAAGTTCTTCCTCATCAAGAGAGGCGTGCTTTTTAAGTGCACGTGCAGCTGAGATGGCAAAGTTTCCGCCACTGCCAATAGAGGCAATCTCTCCATCTTCAGGTTCAACAACATCACCGTTTCCTGTAAGAATAAAGATATGTTCTTGATTGAGTACAATCATCATAGCTTCCAGACGACGCAACACTTTATCTTTTCGCCAAGCCTTAGAAAATGCAACAACGGACTTTAAAAGATCCCCTTTTTTATTCTCTAAAAACTCTTCAAACATATCAAAAAGATTAAAAGCATCTGCAGTACTTCCGGCAAATCCTGCAAGGATTTTACCATGGTAGAGTGTACGAATTTTTGTTGCATTACCTTTTAAAACACTGTTGCCAAAAGTCACTTGACCATCACCGCCAATGACAGCTTTGCCTTTTCCTTTGTATGCCAGTATTGTAGTAGCGTCAAACATTTAAATTTACTCGCCTTGAACGTCTATGTGAAGTGTTGCGTGAATTCCATGACCAAGTTTTAAATCAACATCATGCTCACCAACTGTTTTGATAGCAGTTTTGTCAGTAATATGTTTTTTATCTATTTCGATATTGTGTTGCTCTTTAAGTGCATGAGCAATTTCATCTTTTGTTACTGCCCCAAAAAGGTGACCATTTTGACCAAGTTTTTTAGTGATAATAACTTCAGCTTTATCAAGTTTTTCTGCTATCTCTTTAAGACGAACAATCTCTGCAGCTTCTTCTTCCGCTTTGCGTTTGAGTTCTGCTTCATGTTCTGCAATAATCTCTGGAGTTGCAGGTTTTGCAAATCCTTTTTTGATTAAAAAGTTTTGACCATATCCTGGTTTTACCTCTTTAACTTCACCCGCATTACCTAAACTTTTTACATCTTTTATTAAAAGTACTTTCATCTTTTTGCCTTTAAAATTTATTATCTTTCTATATCGCCTGGAAAAGAGACAATTCCATGTGTCAGGTTTCCAATTTTTGTATATCCGTTATCTGTAAGAATTCTGGCAACATGAGCTGAACGACTTCCTACATGACAGTAAAGAATGATGTTCTCATCTTTGCCAAGATTTGCTTCTTCCCAAGTTTGGAAAAATGAAGAAGTAGGAATAAGTTTATCAGCACCTTTAATGTGCCCCATCTGCCACTCCATATATTCACGTACATCAACAAGTGTAAATTTTACCATGCCAAGTTCGCGTGCTTCAAGAAGAGAAACAAGCTCATCACCGTCTAATTCATCTTGATTGACAAGCATTTCACATTCATCTTTTGAAAGTCCACGTGAATGTGTATGTGCTACTTCTTCCATTCCCAGTTCAATACGTTTTTTCTCTGCAAAGTCTGGAGTACAGAAGATTCCACAGTGACAAACACCGTTTTGGGGAATCTCACGTTCAATTGCAGGTTTACAAGGACAGATACGATCGTCTGTTGATTTTGGTTTTCCATCAACCTCTTCAACCATAAAACAAGGGCAGAAACGTTTTTTGTACATCATCTTGTTGCGTGCAAGACCCATTTGTACACCTTCGTTTACCTCCTCTTGAGGATTGTAAACCCAACCAAATTGTGCATTTACTTTATCTGTAAAGCGAATTGTTTTTTCTAATTCTGCTTGAAATTCTGGTGAGTTCATATCTATTTTAATTATACTCATAACTGTTCCTCTTTTATTTTTTGTCTCTTCGTGCTTTACCTTCAATGATAAAGCGAAGCGCATTGAGTTTAATGAAACCTTCTGCATCTTTTTGGTTATAAACTTCATCTTCTTCAAATGTTGAATACTCTGAATTAAAGAGAGAGACATCAGAACTTCTACCAACGACAATAACATTGCCTTTATAGAGTTTTAGTCGGACCGTTCCCTCAACGAATTTTTGAGTATTATCAATAGCAGCTTGGAGCATCTCACGTTCTGGAGAGAACCAAAAACCGTTATAGATCAGTTTTGCATATCTTGGCATCATCTCATCTTTTAGATGTGCAGCCTCGCGGTCAAGTGTAATAGATTCAATTGCACGGTGTGCTTTGAGCATAATAGTTCCACCCGGTGTTTCATAACAACCACGTGCTTTCATTCCAACAAAACGGTTCTCAACGATATCTACACGACCGATTCCATGTTTTCCACCGAGCTCATTTAAGGTTTTGAGCATAGTCGCTGGAGTTAACTCTTTACCGTTGAGTGTTACAGGATCTCCGTTTTTATAGCCAATTTCAATATATTCTGGTGTATCTGGAGCCTTTTCAGGTGAATTTGACCATAACCACATAGACTCTTCAGGCTCAGCAGCAGGATCTTCTAAAATACCACCTTCATAAGAGATGTGAAGAAGATTTGCATCCATAGAGTAAGGAGATTTTTTGCCTTTTTTCTCGATTTGAATGCCATGCTGTGCGGCATATGCTAAAAGTTTCTCACGTGAGTTTAGATCCCACTCACGCCATGGCGCAATGATTGTAAGTGTAGAGTCTTGACTTAAGTAACCCATCTCAAAACGTACTTGATCGTTCCCTTTTCCTGTTGCACCGTGACTTACACCATCTGCGCCAGTGATTTTTGCAATTTCAGCTTGACGTTTTGCAATTAACGGACGAGCGATTGAAGTACCTAAAAGGTATTCTCCCTCATAAATTGCATTTGCACGAAACATTGGATAAACAAAATCTTTTACAAACTCCTCACGCAAGTCATCAATAAAGATATTTTCAGGTTTAATACCAAGTTCAAGTGCTTTTTTGCGAGCAGGTTCTAACTCTTCACCTTGTCCTAAATCTGCTGTAAACGTTACAACTTCACATTTGTATTCATCTTGAAGCCATTTTAAGATAACACTTGTGTCTAGCCCTCCAGAGTAGGCTAATACTACTTTTTTAACACTCTTTTTCATGTAAAAAACCTTTTGATTGTAAAATAATTATCGCGATTATATCGAAAAAGAGGTGAGATTTTGCTTATAGTTAAGCAGCTAAAAGGGGTAAATAAGAAAATTTAAAGTATATATATAAATACAGGAGTAGGTTTTATGCTCGAATGAGCATATACACTCACCCCTTTGAGTCGAATAATATACCTGTGACTTCTTGCATCTTTGGTAGGAAATCCTGCGCTTGTTCAGCAGGGAATCTTCGAATCATTTTGTGTGTTTTTGCATCAATTGCTGCAACATAAAAAATATCATGCTGATCGACTCCGAATTTTATATCGGTACTTAAAGGAGACATCGCCTCATTTAATTTTTTGACTAACTCCTCTACATCTTTTTGCGAATTAATCTTTTCATTTGATGTTGAAGATGCTTCTTGCATCTCTTTGACAACATTGTCCTGTTTCATTCTACTTTGTGCAACCTGCTGTGTTGTTTGCATCTGCTCAGCAACTCTTCCTTGAGTTTCTTGCGGACTTACTTGTGATTGTTGCTGTCTTGCAACATTTGCTATGCCATCCATGACCTACTCCTCCATTACAGAATATAGTTATTAATGACAATATCGACAACTCAATTAATAACTTTAGAAAAAAAGTAAAAAAATTCAAATTTCTTTTTTTCTGCTACCCTTACAACAATGAAACTTTATATAAAACTTTTAAAAGATGAACCTGTTCTAAGAAGATTGTCAACCATTCAACTTATATCTTATTTTGGTGCATGGTTTAGTAACATTGCTATCTATACACTGCTTATACAGTTGAAAGTGTCAGCAGAAATTGTCGCATTTGTAGCAATGCTGAATTTTTTAGCTGGTGTTATTCAAGCACCATTTTCCGGTCCTGTTATTGACAGGTTTCGTGCAAAAGAGTTGATGCTCTTTTTAATTTTTATAGAGATTGTTTCTACTGCTGCATTGATTTTTGTTCAAGATCTTAGCGACCTTTCATTGTTGTATATATTGATCTTTATTAAAATGGCAGCAGCCTCTTTTTACTTTACAACTGAGATGTCTCTTTTGCCAAAGATTTTAGATGGCGATAAACTTCAAAAGGCTAATGAACTTCACTCTATTATTTGGTCACTTTCATATACTTTGGGAATGGCTATCAGTGGATTTGTTGTCTATTGGTTGGGGATAAAAACTGCCTTTTTACTGGATGCATTGATGTTTGTTATTGCATTTTTTCTTTTGTATAGTTTAGCGTTTAAAGATGAGATTATTCATCTTAAAGAGAATTTTTTTGCTATGATGCGAGATACTTTTAGTTATTTGAAGCTCAATCCAAAAGCACTGCATCTTATGCTCATTCACTCTTTTGTCGGACTTACTGCTTTTGATGCACTTGTTGCACTTATGGTAGATAAATATTATGCCTCTATTATTGCCACATCTTTAGCTTTGGGACTATTGCACTCAGCTCGAGCAATTGGTTTGGTAGTTGGTCCTGTGGTGCTTGGAAAATGGATAAATAACAGACGCCTTGTTTATATTTTTATAGGACAGGGGTTTGCTATTTGGTTGTGGGCATATTGGATGGAGAATTTTTACCTTTCACTGCTTGCAAGTGTTGTTGTCGGATTTTTCACAACAACACTTTGGTCTTATAGTTATACTTTACTGCAAAAAAATATTGAGCCAAAATATTATGGACGCATTGTTGCCTATAACGATATGCTTTTTTTAAGTGTGGCTGCATTTACTTCGTATATGATTGGGTATTTGGCTACAGTTGATTATAGTTTACAAAATATCGCTTTTTTCATGGGACTTGGCTTTATTATAGGTGCAGTGTATTATAATTTCATACTAAAAAAAGAGAAGATTGAAGAGATATGATATTTAGTTTTGCAATACTTGGTGGCATGCTTTTAAATATTGGTGCCTATTTGACCTACAGAGGTAAGATATATCAATCTGTTATTGTCTATCTGTTTGCAGATATCTGTTGGATTATTATGGCATTTGAAAAAGAGGATATTGTTGGTGCTGCTTTTATTGTTGTGGGGACACTTTTTGGATTTTTGGCATATTTGAAGATGAAAGATGGAGTTATGAGTAAAAGTTTGAGTGAGGATAAAGAGTGAATTACGAATATAAGGGCGAAGCAATCAGTTTAGAGAACCTAACACGTCTTTATGGGGCTGTTGTTATTGATATGCAGGGTGAAGTGGCAGAGATGAGTCTGGAGTGGTTTGATCTTTATGGCGACAAAGTAAAGCTTCTGCATTATGTCCTTGTTTTTGACTATACACCACCGGGTGAAGATATTCGTAAGAGAAAAGTTTTAGAGTTTGCCACACAAGATGAACTCATAGATACAATGCAAGAGGTAGCACAATTTTTTCAAAAATGATTTCAAATGATACAAAAAAGGTTCTTTCACTTGCTTTTCCGGCAGCACTCAAGCAGCTTGTAGATATTCTTCAAGTTCTTATAGATATGCTTATGGTAGGAACAGTTGGTGTTGCTGCCCTTGCGGCTGTTGGTATGAGTATGCAGTTTATGATGATTGTCAATGTTTTGATGACACTCTTTGTTATTGGTGGCAATGCGCTCATTTCACGTTTTATAGGGCAGGGGAGAAAAAAACGTGCGTCGGCACTGCTCTTTTCTCTTGTTTTACTTGCCATTGTTCTTGGAGCTATTGTCAGTATTAGTGGATATATCGGAGCCTATCATTTTTATGCGTGGATGGGTGCAACTGCTGAAGTTGTTCAAGAGGGTGGAAGCTATTTTCGCATTATCTCTTTGGGTCTTATCGTTATCTTTTTAGATACGCTTCTTTATAATGCACTCTCAGCAGCCGGTGATACAAAAAGTTCACTCTATATCAAACTATTTTCATCAGGTATCAATGCTTTTTTAAATTATATTTTAATCTTTGGTCATTTTGGTTTTCCTGCTTTGGGTATTGAAGGGGCAGCTATTGCTACAGTTATTGCTTATAGCTTGAATAATGTTGCTTATTTTTTACTCATTAAAAAGAAGGCAAATTCCAAACTTGATTTTCTGCCGATTATTCGTAAAAAAGATATTATGCGTGTTTTAAAGGTTGGCTACACTGCTGCCATCGACAGAGGTGTTTCAATCATCAGTTTTCTCTTTTTTGTTTCCATCATTACAGCCTATGGTACGGTAGAACTTGCCGGCTACCAAGTCGGGCTACGAGTTGAGGGTATTGCCTTTATGCCTGGCTTTGGTTTTGCTATTGCCTCAATGGCACTTGTTGGACAAAATATTGGAGCACGTAATTTTGACAGAGCCTACAATATGGGCATCATCTCTGGACGTATAGCTTATATATTTATGGGAAGTGTTGGCTTGATTATGATACTTTTTCCTGAATATCTGGTGCACTTTTTTACCAAAGATCCGTTTACGATTGCTGTAGCTTCAAAATATCTTATTTTAGTCGGTCTTGCACAAATTCCTTTAGCTGTTGTGTTTGTTTACTCCGCATCGCTGCGTGGAGCGGGAGCGACAAAGACAACACTCAAAGTTAATCTGGTCTCTTTATGGATTTTTCGCCTTTTACCCTCTTATATAGCGTATAAAATGGGTTATGGTGTGATTGTTATTTTTGCAATTATGAACTTGGAAACTTTGATAAAAGGGTGTATCTATTGGTATATCTATTCCAAGCGAAATTGGTTGCATACAAAAGTTTAAAAAAGGTAAAATACATTTATGAATTTTGATGAGTATAAAGAAGCGGTAGAAAAATTAAATCTCTGGGCATACCACTATTATGTTTTAGATGATCCGATAATGACAGATGAAGGTTATGACAAGCTTTACCACGAAGTAGTAGCCTATGAAGAGGCACATCCAGAGCAAATTTTAAAAGATTCTCCGACGCAGAGAGTTGGCGATGTTGTGAGTGAAGGCTTTATAAAAGCCAAGCATCTCTCACGTATGTGGTCACTAGAGGATATTTTTGATGCGGAAGGTCTTAAAAAATGGTTGGAAAAAACCTATAGACTTGATGCAAATGTAACATTTTACTGCGAGCCGAAGTATGATGGAGCAAGCCTCAATCTTATCTATGAAAATGGTGAGCTGCGTGAGGGAATTACCCGAGGTGATGGGAGTGTTGGTGAGCTCATTACTCAAAATGTTAAAACAATTCGTTCTATTCCTTTAACAATAGAAGAAAAAGGCTTGATAGAGATACGTGGCGAGGTTGTTATCTTTAAAAATGAGTTTGAAAAGATAAACAAAGAGCGTCTCAAACAGGGAGAAGCACCTTTTTCAAACCCTAGAAATGCAGCAGCAGGAAGTTTGCGTCAGCTCGATCCAAAGATAACTGCCTCACGCAACTTGGTCTTTTTACCTTACGGCATCGGCGTGAATGATTTAAAACAAAAACTACTGAGTGAGCGTATGGAGTATATCTATAAGCTTGGGTTTAGAAAGCCACCTCTGCGAGCCCTCACGCAAGGGTATGATGAGATAGAGGCAATCTATGAGCAGATGAAACGTGAACGTGAGAGTTACCCTATGATGCTTGATGGCATGGTCATAAAAGTAAATGAGATTGCAGCGCAGATAGATATGGGCTATACGGTAAAAGTTCCTCGTTGGGCAGTTGCTTATAAATTTCCGGCTGTTGAAAAGATAACGACGCTTAAAGATATTATTTTACAAGTCGGACGTACCGGAGTTGTAACACCCGTTGCCGTTGTTGAGCCGACCGATATTGATGGTGCTGTTGTTGAACGTGCAACTCTGCATAACTTTGATGAGATAGAGCGGATGGATATTCGCATAGGTGACAGGGTTATTATTCTTCGCAGCGGTGATGTTATACCTAAAATAGTAAAAGTGCTCACGCAGGAGCGTAGTGGTGATGAGGTCAAAGTAGAGCGTCCAAAAGTATGTCCTGTATGTGGAAGTGAACTACTGCAAGAAGAGGTACTTATTAAGTGTCAAAACCTTGAGTGTGAAGCGCGCGTTGTTAACTCTATTATCTATTTTGCTTCAAAACAGTGTCTTAATATTGACGGACTCGGCATTAAGATAGTTGAACAGCTTTTTACTTCAGGGCTTGTAAAAAGTGTGCTTGATCTTTTTGGTTTAACAATGGAAAAACTCTTGACATTAGAGGGTTTTAAAGAGAAAAAAGCAAAAAATCTTTTAAACTCCATAGAGCGTGTCAAAGGGTGTGAACTTTGGCGCTTTATCAATGCTTTGGGAATTGAGCATATTGGAGAAGTGGCTTCCAAAATGATAGCAGAAGCCTTTGGGCTTGGTTACAAAGAGGCTGGCAAAGAGGCACTCATTGCAATTGACGGCATTGGTGATGAGATGGCGGAGAGTTACTTGGAGTTTTTACGGGTAAATCTTGAGACTGTAACAAAACTTGAAGTAATTTTGCAACCTGTCGCACCGCTACAAAAGCAAGAAGCACATGAAAACCCTTTTAAAAGCAAAACTGTCGTACTCACCGGAACTATGAGCGAACCACGACCAAAGATAAAAGAGATGCTGGAGTCTTTGGGTGCAAAAGTGAGTGGGAGTGTGAGTAAAAAGACAGATTATCTCATTTATGGCGAAGATGCAGGAAGTAAATATGACAAGGCAGTAACGCTTGGAGTAGAGACTCTTACAGAAGATGAGATGCGTGAGATGTTAAAAGAGTAATTTGTCAAAAGTTGACTAACTTATCGTATTGTGATAATATATCAATATGATAAAGTCTTTTAAGTGTAAATATACGCAACAGCTTTTTGATGGTAAAAACTCTAAAAAGTTTTCTGCTGCAGTGAACAAAATCGGAAAAAGAAAACTGGATATGCTTCATGCTGCATATGATGAGTGTGATTTACGCATACCGCCATCAAATAGGTTTGAACACTTAAAAGGTGATTTGAAGGGTTTTTGTAGCATTAGAATTAACGAGCAGTTTCGAGTGATTTTTCGTTTTGAAAATTCAAATGCTTATGATGTCTATATTGATGATTATCATAAATAAGGAGTGACACTATGAAGGAAATTCGACCAAGTACGCATCCCGGCGTTATTTTAAAAGAGGAGTTTGTAACTCCTATGGGGCTCACGCAGGCTAAACTCTCTAAAGATTTAAAAGTTGGCATAAAGACTTTGAGTGAACTCTATAATGAAAAAAGAGGTATTACACCGCTGATGGCACTTAAACTTGCAGAGTATTTTGGAACGACACCGCAGTTTTGGATGAACTTGCAAAATGCTTATGATCTGTACAAGGCTTATATGAAAGAGAAGGATAATCTCAAAGAGATTAGCCACTGTGCAGCATAAAAGTATATGTTGAAGCTATATATTGATGGAGATGCTTTTCCTAATATTTTAAAACCGATTGTATTGCGTCAGATTGAAAAGCTGAAGATTCCTACCTATGTTGTGGCTAACAAGAAGATAAATATTGGTAAGTCGGATTATATCACTTATATTATTGTAGATGCCGGTGCCGATGAGGCAGACCATAAAATAGTGGAGATGCTGCAAGAGGGTGATTTGGTTATTACTGCTGATATTCCGCTGGCTGATAGGGTGATTTCTAAAAATGCGCATGCGATTGACCATCGTGGTGAACTTTATAGTAAAGATAATATAAAACAGTATCTTGCGATGCGTAATTTGATGGAGAGCATACGTGAGATGGGAGAAATAACCAAAGGTCCAAAGCCTTTTGGGAGTAAAGATGCAGAGCATTTTGCAAATCAATTCAATAAATTTTTACAAAAATATGGAGATAAATGATGCGTCTTGATAACTATCTTGTAGAAAAAGGTTTTTGTGAGAGTCGTAACAAAGCACAGCAGATTATTAAGGAATCGCTTGTCAGTGTTGATGAGACAATAATAAAAAAGCCATCATTTACAGTTGAAGCTAAGAGTGTTGTGGAGATAGCAGAACATAAAAGTTATGTCTCACGTGCGGCATATAAACTGCTGTACTTTTTAGATGAGATCGCACTTGATGTTAGTGAAAAAAGGGCTTTAGATATTGGTTCTTCTACGGGTGGTTTCACGCAAGTGCTTTTAGAAGCAGGTGTGCGTGAGGTGAGTTGCGTGGATGTTGGACATGAGCAGTTGCATCACTCATTGCGTGAGGATAGTCGCGTGAGGGTTTATGAGGGGTGTGATATTCGTAAATTTGAGAGTGCTGTGCCTTATGAACTTGTTGTGAGTGATGTGGCTTTTATTTCACTGCTTTATATTTTAGATGACGTTGATAGGCTTGCTAGTCAAGATATTATTTTACTGTTTAAACCACAATTTGAAGTAGGGCGTGAGGCAAAACGAGATAAAAATGGCGTTGTTCTTGATAAAAAAGCCATTGAGCGGGCAATGCAGAAGTTTGAAGATGCTTGTTTTCTTAAAAAATGGAAATTAGTGCAAAAATTGCCTGCTCAACTCTCTGGAAAAGAGGGAAATCAAGAGTGGTGTTACTATTTTAAAAAGTAGATAGTATTGATTATCTGAGTTATATATACTATAATGTATGAAAGTAATATTTATGAGGTAGTGATGAAAGAGACCACATCTATAGCAATCGGTGGATTTGACGGTATGCATATTGGGCATCAGGCTCTATTTTGCGAGTTAGATGAAAACGGTACCATTGTCGTTATAGAAACAGGCTATGCAAATTTGACACCTAATGGATATAGAGAACATTATACCAATCATAAGATAGAGTATTTTGAACTTGATGATATACGTCATTTGGATGGTGCAGGTTTTATACAACTGCTTCAAGAGAAATTTCCAAAACTTCAAAAGATAGTTGTTGGGTATGATTTTCATTTTGGAAAAAACAGGCAGTACTCTTTTAATGATCTTAAAGAACTTTTTGATGGAGAGGTAGTTGTGGTAGATGAAGTAAAACATAATAATGATTCGGTACATTCGCATAAGATTCGCGCAAAACTCCAAATTGGTGACATAAAAGGTGCCAATGCGTTTTTGGGGCATAACTATACCATAGCCGGTAAAAAGGTTGATGGACAGGGAATAGGCTCACGTGAGCTTGTTGCAACAATAAACCTCACGGTAGAAGATTTTTTACTGCCAAAAGAGGGTGTCTATGCAACACTGACTCGCATTGATAATGAAGAGCATTTTCATCCATCAGTGAGTTTTGTAGGGCATCGTGTGAGTACAGATGGGAGTTTTGCTGTTGAGACTCATATACTTGACGGTGAAGTTGTATGTGAGCAAGAAGCAGAGATAAGTTTTGTAGATTTTATACGAAACAATGAGAAATTCGACTCTATTGAGAAGCTCAAAGAGGCGATAAAAAAAGATATAGCACAGGCAAACAGAGTGCTGCATCGTTTAGAATTATAAGGAAAAAATTGCAAAGAGAATATTTACAAGATAAAGAGAAGATAAACTTCAAGTTTGAGCAGACAAAAGAGGACTTTATTGTTGATGAAAATCCACGAAAGTTCAGTGAAAAAGGAAATTATATCATTCTGCGTGTGCAGAAGATTGAGATGACAACATGGGATATGATTGCGGCTTTTGCGCACTATTTGAATCTGCCGGCTGAGAAGATTGGTTATGCGGGGCTCAAAGATAAACACGCTACAACAACGCAGTATATAAGCATTGAAGCGAAGTATGAAAAAGCACTCAAAAAGTTTAAACATCCTGGAATTAAAATACTAAAAAGAACAAGAGACAAGTACTCTATTCGTATGGGTGATTTGGTTGGAAACCGTTTTAGTATTAATCTTTTTGGTGTTTCACCCATAGAAGCGGGACAAATTGAAAAAAGAGCGATGAAACTTGCAAAAGACGGACTGCCAAACTACTTTGGTTATCAGCGTTTTGGGCGTGATGAAGACTCTATAACACAGGCAAAAGAGATGATAGCAGGGGAGTTGCACATAGAAGACTCTAAGCTCAAGAAGTTTCTTATCTCTGTCTATCAATCGTTTTACTTTAATCAATGGCTGCGTGAGCGTGTAATGCTCTCACGTGAGAGAAATAACGGAAAATTTTTGCTTTTAGAGGGAGATGTTTACTCTAGTGATGAAGGTAAACTCTTTACTCCAAAAAAGATGCCGCAGCGTGATTTTGAAGCACATAAGGTTGTTCCTACTGGGCTTTTGTGTGGTCGTGATGTCTTTCGTGCGCGTGATGCTGCACGTGAGATAGAAGAAAAATATGATGATGAATTTTTGTATGACAAAGGTTCACGCAGAGAAGCACTTATTTTTCCGACAGATATAAAACTTAACTATAAAAATAATTTTGATATTTTAAATATTAGTTTTACACTTCCAAAAGGTTCGTATGCAACTGTATTTTTAGAAGCGATTGCAAATAAGAATTTTAGTGCACAGATGGGAAAAGCAAAAAGAAAGTAATACCTCTTTTATCTTTTAAAATAGATACGAAGTGCTCCAATTATAAAGAGTACAAGAGCGATCTCTTTGAGCTCTTTATCATACAGAAGTATGAAAAATCCTGCTGCTATGAAGATGAAACCACCTAAAAGAGATTTTGCATAGTTTTTAACCTCTTTGGCTACCCAGTAAAGTTGATCATCTGAGAGTTTCAACTCTATATCATTCTCTGCAACTTTTTGAAAAGTTGTCTGAATATTTTGCAGTATAAATGGGGTGTCTTTTATACCTTGCGTGATGAGTTCACTAAAACTTTTTGCACCAAGTGCTTTTGGAATATTCTCTTGGAGTGTCGGTAAAATATCTTTAATGCCATTAAAATTTTCTATGTAGGTTGTTCCAAGACCTTCAATGATGGCACTCACTCGTAGAATATAGATGGCATCTGATGGAAGTTTAAAAGGTAAATCTTTGGTACTTGCCAAGACATCAAAGGCAAGTTGTTGCATTGATTCACTTGTGAGATTTTCATTAGAAAAGATGGCAAACATTTTTGCGCTAAATTCTGCCAGTTCTGCTGTCGGTGCCTCATAGGCAACTGTTCCTAGCCGTTTGTTTGCGCTGATGTAGAGCTCATAATTTTGCTCATTTGCAGCTTTAATAAGCTCAATAATAGCAACTCTTGTTGTGTTTGGTACACGTTTTACCATTCCAAAGTCGAGTAAAATAAGTTCACCCTCTTTTGAAACCAAAAGATTTCCAGGGTGAGGGTCTGCGTGAAAGTAGCCTTCAAGTAGCATCTGATCGGTATAAAAATTGATAAGCTTTCTTATGATTGCGTGAAAATCTATATCATATTTTTGTAGATTCTCTTTATCGTCAAATCGAAACCCCTCTTCGTAGCTCATTACAAGGGCACAATCACAACAATACTCCTCATAGGGTTTTGGAAAAGTGATGCCGCTGTTTGCATAGACTTCTGAAAAACTTTTGAGATTGTGGAGTTCATTATGAAAGGAGACCTCTTGAAGTATCATCTTTGAAAATTCGCTAATAACCGCATCTATGGAGTTTTTTGTGTAGGTAGAGAAAAATGGTCGAAAGAGATTATTAAAAAAGTTTAAAATATGAATATCAACTTTGACCTGTTGGACAATAGTAGCACGTCTGAGTTTTACGGCAACTTTTGTACCGTCATGCAGATAAGCAGAGTGCACCTGACCAATAGAGGCTGAAGCTAGTGGTTTTTTGTCAAATGTTTTAAAACAGTTTTTTTCACTAAAAGACTCTTTATAGACTGCTTCAAACTCCTCTTTGTTCATTGGAGGGAGTTGGTCATGAAGCTCTTTGAGCTCTATAAGATATTCATCATTAAAGAAATCACTTCGTGTAGCGAGAACTTGCGCTAGTTTTATAAAACTAGCACCAAGTAATATAACGGTAGAACTCAACTCTTTTGGAGGCAGTGGTTTGATTCCTAAAAAGCTCTTTTTTTTCTTAATAAGCAGATAAAGCGTGAGTAAAAATATAAAAACAGCCCAAACCCTTTTTGGACTGTAATACTTTATTTTTTGGATGATTTATCCTTTAGTTTTGCAATATCATCTTTTGTTGCAAGACCAAGTTCATCTATGACCTCTTTTATGCTTGTTTTAAAGAGCTCTTTGAGGCGATCTTCTTCCTCTTTGCCTTTTGTAGAGAGAGATGCTACCAAAGAGGCAGCATCATCTTTTTTGAGTTTGCCTTCCTCTTCAAGTTTTTTGATTTCGCTTTCTACTTTCTCTTTGAGAACAACGCCCATACCTAAACCTGTGTAGAGTATATCTTTCAACATCTTTAATCCTTTTGGATATTTTCCATATTATAACTCACGCAAGATAATAATTGGAAAGTTTACCACTGCTCCTCTTCTTCATTAATATCGGCATCATCATAAGGATCCATATGAATGAGGATATGAAGTTTTTTATCATCAGTAAACATTTTTTTGATTTTTGCCTCGACTTTGTCAGCAATAGTATGTGCATCATAGAGAGAGATTTCAGGATTGAAAACAGCATGAAAAGAGATGAAAATATGACTTCCAGAAATACGTGTTCTAAGGTAGTGATAGTCTGTAATCTCTGGCTCACTCTTGATGAGTTCTTTGATTTTGTCAATATCTTCTTTGTCAAGTGCAATATCAAGAAGCATTAAAATTCCCTCTTTTACAATGGGAATAGCGGAGTAGATCATATAAATAGCAATAGCAATACCTAAAATGGGGTCAATAAGTTCTATACCTGTATAGTGAATAGCAACAAGTGCAAATAAAACTGCACCGTTTGAGAAGAGGTCGGTTTTGTAGTGCAGGGCATCTGCACGAATGACCATATTTTGTGTTTTTTTAGCTACATAATTTAAAAAGAAAACAAGAGCACCCGTAATGACAAAAGAGGCTATCATAACAATGATGCCTTCGCTCATATGTTGCATTGTAGCAGGATGTAATATTTTAGAAATTGCTTCATAGAGAATGAAAAGAGCTGAAAGAGATATGATTGTTCCCTCTATGACTGCAGCTAAGGGTTCGAGTTTACTGCGTCCAAAATGAAATTTTTCATCAGGGTTTTTTTCTGCATTGTGTAGGGCAAAATAGTTAAAAAGAGAAACAATTAAGTCCAGTAGGCTATCGATTGCAGAGGCAAGAATGGCAATAGAACCGCTAAGTATTCCAACTGCAAGTTTTAAAAAAACCAGAAGTGCAGCAACACTACTGGACGCTACAGTCGCTTTTTTCTCTAATCTCAAAAAATATCCTTTTATAATTTGGTACAATTATATTTAAATTTTGATATATAAAGTATAAAATGAATATAAATGATATAAGAAAAGAGCGCCAAAAATGGATGACTTGGAAAAACATAGCGCCTTTGCGTGAGGCCTTAAAAAATTTAGAAGATAGAGCCTGTGAACTCTCTTTTGGAGATGTTATCAAAATTAGTGCTGATTTAGATGAAAAAAAAGTTTATAACACGGCAAAACTACTGATGCCATGGAGAAAAGGTCCATTTGAGATAGGCAGTACCTATATAGACAGCGAATGGAAAAGCAATATAAAATATAATCTGCTCCGTCCGCATTTTAATTTAAAAAACAAGCGTGTTGCCGATATAGGGTGCAACAATGGTTACTATATGTTTCGTATGTTGGAAGATGAACCAGAGCTTTTAGTCGGTTTTGATCCCTCTCCGCTCTACAAAACACAGTTTGATTTTATTAACCATTTTATAAAGAGTGATATAGTGTATGAGCTCTTGGGTGTGGAGCATTTGGAATTTTATGAAGAGAAGTTCGATACAATTTTTTGTTTAGGGGTGCTTTATCACAGAAGCGATCCTGTTGCGATGTTAAAGTCACTCTATAAAGGGCTAGATAAAAAAGGTGAAGTGATTTTAGATACCTTTTATATTGATGGCGAGGAAGAGATGGCGCTATGTCCGGAGTCAAGCTATTCTAAAATTCCAAATATCTATTTTGTTCCGACAATAAAAGCATTGAAAAATTGGTGTATGCGTGCTGGTTTTGTTGGTTTTGAAGTTTTGCAAACATCAAAAACGGATGCAGACGAACAGAGAAAGACAGAGTGGATAGAGGGGCAGTCTTTAGAGGACTTTTTAGATCCACAAGATAGTTCTAAGACAGTTGAGGGGTACCCGGCACCACAAAGAGTCTATGTAAGATTAATGAAGGATAAAAAATAATGGCAGAGAATGATGTTAATGAAGAAGAGTTAAACCTCGAAGATTATAGAGATGACGAGCAGGTCATGATACAGACGCATGAGCGAATTAATCAAGGTTTATGTGGAGAAGTTATTAAGCTTGAACAGGGTTATGTTGAGTTACGCTTAACAACTTTGCCTGAGATGGTTGCAGATGATATAGGGCTTATTCATGGTGGATTTATCTTTTCTGCTGCTGATTATGCAGCGATGTTGGCTGTAAATGAACGTAATGTTGTTCTTGTAGCTTCTAATTGTCAATTTTTATCACCTGTAAAATTTCATGATGAAGTTGATTTTGTGGCACGTGTGCGCCACAAAGAAGGACGAAAAAGAAATGTACATGTAGAAGCTTTTGTTCTTGATATTAAAGTCTTTGAGGGTGAGTTTAAGACTGTTATTACTGATAGACATGTTTTAAAACTCAAACTGCTTGATGAAGAAGAGAATGCAAGTGGCACACCAACAGAAGAGGAGTCTTAAAGGAGCTATTTAAATAAATAGCTCCCTTCTCTTACTCTTTGGTAGTTAAATCAAAGATTTTTATAGTTGTCTTATCCAGTATGGAGCATATTGTTGCTCTTGTTTTATGGTTGTTGTTCCACCGTGACCGGGATAGATGGTTTTATCAAAATCGAGCTTTTGAAACTTCTTTAAAGAATTTTTCATATCCTCTGGATTGGAGTAGGGAAAATCTGTCCGTCCAATACTTTTTTCAAAAATAAAATCTCCACTAAACATTGCATCATCTATTTCAATAGTAGAGCTTCCCGGAGTATGTCCCGGAAAATGGCGGAATTTTACTTTGATACCTTCAATATTTAACTCCGCATCATCTTCAACAAGAACATCCGGAGTAGAAGGTGGCAGGTCGGGCATCCAACTGCTCTCACGCAAGAACATATCATCAGCTTTTGGTGTATAGAGTTTTACTTCAAGTTCACGCTGTAATTGGGCATTGCTCCAGACATGATCAAAGTGACCGTGTGTATTTAAAATAGCTACAGGATTACTGACATTTGCTTTTACCCATGCAGTAGCATCTACGCCCGGGTCAATGATAATATCTTTGCCATCTTTTGTGACAATGTAGCAGTTTGTCTGATAGACTCCCATCGGTTGGAATTTTATTGTCATAAGTACCTCTCCATAAATAAACTCAACTTCAGCGAAAAGCAAATAGTTCTAATGCCAGGCAGATTTCTGCAGGACTAACTAGTTAATCCAAAGGAATCTAACGACGCAATAGGGCTATTTGCTTTTCGCCCGAAGGGAAGTTTAAAAAGAAGGCTACTGTTTCGTTGAAAATCCTTCAAGCTACTAGTAGCTCATGCGGAATTTCGTCTTACATTAGCCCTCTTTTTAAGCTTCTGAAATTGGGTTTATTTATGGAAAGGTACTTATTCATCTCTTTTTTAGACGAATTATAGCATTATTAGCGTATGAATTTTTATAAAGAACTAGAGTTAATTTTACAAGCAAAAGAACCACAAGAGAAGTTTAGACTTTTTGAAGATTTCTATGAGAAATTTCAAGCAGGGGAGTGTTACTTTGAAGAGGATTTTACTCCAAAAAAGTTTGATACGCCATCTTATGCACAGATATGCACAACAGTTCCACCCCAGAAAGTGCCAAAACGCTCAAACTTGACAAGTAAAGAGGGGCAGATTAATCTGCTCCATGCTGTAGTACACATAGAATACTCAGCAATTGATTTAGCACTTGATGCAGCATATAGATTTCAAAATTTACCGCGTGAGTATTATGTAGATTGGCTTGAAGTTGCAGCAGATGAGATACGTCATTTTACAATGCTTGAATCTTTGCTGCGTGAGCTTGGAAGTTGTTATGGTGCTGTTACTGTTCATGATGCACTCTTTGAGGCAAGCCAAAAGACACAGACACTTTTAGAACGTATGGCGGTAGTACCTCGGTATTTAGAGGCAAATGGTTTAGATGCTACGCCTATGATACTAAAAAAGCTTAAAAAACTTCCAAAAAATGCAATGATAGAAAAAATTATGCAAAATTTGGAAATTATTTTAGAAGAAGAGGTCGATCATGTCAAAAAGGGAGATGTCTGGTTTAAGTATGCCTGTGAGAGAGAAAATGTAGATGAAAATATCTATTTTGAGATTATTGCGAAGTATTATCCAAGAGGATTTTTACGTCCAAATGACTTAAATATTGAAGCACGCAAAGAAGCAGGGTTCTCCTGCTCAGAATTAAAAGTAATGGCAAAAAGAGAGATCTGCTGAGAGCTCTCTTTCTTATCGTCTGTCGAGGTAAAGTCCTACTGCTTGAAGTTGTTTGCCATTTAGCTTATTACAAAGTTTGCTTTTTATAATAAATGCTTTGGCTGCTGCAACAGAAGGGAATATTTCATCTGTTTTTTTACACATTTTTTTGTATATGATTGCACCTTTTTGTGCCATCATTTTTTGTTTTTTTGCAATCATACGTGCATCATTGGCAAAATCTTTTTTCGCTACATTGTATGCCGCATTGAAATCCATTACAGTTCCACCATTTTGTTGAGCAAATTTTGCAGCATCATTAAGATTTTTAAAGGCATATTTACTTACCATACTCATCGTCCCTTTTTTCTTAGAACCTACTACATAGTATGCTTTTGTAGCATCAATAAATTTTAGTGAAGTGACATCTACTACTTTAATGTCTTTAATATTAGCGTGATTGAGCTCTGCATCTTCTACAAGACAGTGAAGAGAACAGTACTGTTTCTCTTTACCATTGACATTTGCTGCATGGTTTGTTTTATAAAACATTGGTAAGTTCATACCACATACTTGACAGAATTGTTTCTCTTGACCTTTTTGCACGAGTGTTGCTTTGCTTGGAGCGACAGACTGAAAAAGCTGCATAAGTTTGTCTGCATTGAGAACGACAAGCGAACTGGCAATAACCAGCCCTGCTAAAAGTATTTTGATTGCTTTCATTATGATCCTTTAAAATAAGTGTCTGTATTTTAGTAGATAATTGTTACATTATTGTTAAGAAGCGTTTTAAAAACTACTTTTCTTTCATAAAAGAGCTTATATCACTGTAATGATTACGAATCTTTATAAATTCATCAAGATGTTCAAAGAAGATATCTACAAGTTTTGGATCAAAATGTTTACCACGTTCTTCTTTTATAAGTTTGAAAATTTTCTCATCATCCCAAGCCTTTTTATAGCATCTATCAGAACCAAGTGCATCAAAAACATCTGCAAGTGCAGTGATGCGTCCGTAAATATGGATTTTTTCACCTCGCAACCCTCGTGGATATCCACTTCCATCATATTTTTCATGATGTTCATAAGCAATAATTGCTGCCGTTTTTAGAAGGGGCTTGTCTGAATCTCTAAAGAGTTCATAGCCGATACTTGAATGTGTTTTCATGGTACGCCACTCTTCTTGTGTGAGTTTTCCGGGTTTGTTTAAAATAGAATCGGCAATACCGACTTTACCGATATCGTGCATAGGTGAGGCCGTTTTTAAGTATTTGATCTCTTGGGTTGAAAGTCCATAATAGTGGGCAAGTAGTTCAGAGTACTTAGCCACTCTTTTTACATGAAAACCTGTCTCCTGAGAGCGGGTTTCACCAATTTCACCCATACGATAAACAAGCTCTTCTTGTGTGTGTTCCAAATCTTCATGCAGTTGAACAACTTCGGTAATATCATTACGAATGGCAATAAATTCTTCAATCTCTCCTTTATGATTAAGGATAGGGTTGATGGTTGCTTCAACGATGTAATAACCTCCGTCTTTCTTTTTGTTTTTTACTATGCCAAACCATGGTTTTTTAGCAAGTATTGTGTCCCACATATCTTTAAACGCAGATTTTGGCATATCTAGATGTCTAACTATATTATGTGGTTTTTCTAACAGTTCTTCTCGTGAATATCCTGAGATAGCGCAAAATTGATCATTTGCATAGGTAATTTTTCCTTTGACATCTGTTTTTGAGACGATACTGCTTCTGTCAACAACATTTCTATACTGTTCTAAAAGGCTAATATTTCTAATGATGGCATTTTTTAGTTTAAAGCTCAGCCCTATTGTAAAAAGAATGATAAAAAAGAAAAAGAGAGTATCTATTACAAGCTCTAGGGATGCAGTGTGTGATTTTTTATCTATATATGTATCTATAGTAGTAAGATAATCCTGCTCTAAGCTATAGAGTTCATTTATAGCTTGTGTGCTGTGTTTAAACCATGATTGAGGTGATTCTGAAATATCTGTAACTGTGTATGCTACATATTTTTTTATAATTTTTTGGACAGAGGTATAATTTTTATCTATAACAATAGTATTTAATTTTTTACGAAAATTAGCAGTAGCAATGGCTTGAAATCTGTGTTTTGATATATCATAGACACCCTTTGCGTGAATCGTTCTGTAAATAAGAGCAGTATCAGCTCTTTTTTTGGTTAATATGCCATTAATTGTAGCTCTAATCTGTCCAAGTGCTTCTTTCATAAAAGTGAGATTTGTGTAGGATTGGAGTTTTGTGTTGAGGTATATATCATCAATCTGTGTTGTGGTTTGAAGATAATTTGCCTGAATATTTTGAATTAATTTTGTGTAGTAGTCAAAGGATGCTTCGGTGGAGATTTTATTTTTATCAAGTTGTGTTCTAAAAAAAGATAATTTATCTTTTATATTTGTATATTTATTCTGATGAGAATGACACAGAGATAGAAATTTTGTAAAAGAGTTATCTGTATCCATACGTTTTAATGAAAGTTGTTTTTTGAATTTTTCTCCGTGACTACCAATAAACCCACTACTAAGACCTCTCTCCTGTTGTAAGTCATTGATGAGCTGAGATATTTGTTTAATCTTTGTTATGTTTGACTTAAGGGTATGAAGTTCACTGCGTGTGTGATAAGTGTTAGCTATAAAAAAAAGAAATCCAACCGTAATAATAATAATAGGAATAAAAGTTAAATAACGTAATCTTTGTATAAGTGTATTTGGTTTTATGACTCATCCTTTATGTAACTATAAATCAAAAAGTTTGAAATATTACTGAATGAGTGTTACATAAACGTTAAGAAAATTATTTTGTTACAAAACTTCGATATAATTTAGATTGTTAATAATTTTTAAAGGTTTAATGTATCGCATGGGAAAATATTCGCAAATAAGTGACTATCTTGTACGTTTTTTAGAAAATGAAGTGAAAAAAACAGGATTGCAAAGAGTTGTAGTTGGTTTAAGTGGTGGGCTGGACTCTGCTGTTGTTGCTGTTTTGGCACAAAAAGCTTTTGGAGATGATTTGCTGTGTGTAAAAATGCCCTCACAATACTCTTCACAAAGCTCTTTGGATGATGCAGATGCTTTGTGTAGTGATTTTGGTTTGCGAAATATTACATGCCCAATTACACCAATGTTAGAAGCCTATGAAGCAATGCATCCAGAGTTGGATAATCTTAGAAAAGGAAACTTTTCAGCACGTATGCGAATGGCAACACTCTTTGATATTTCAGCTCGTGAAAATGCACTTGTACTGGGAACAAGCAACAAAAGTGAATTGATGCTTGGATATGGAACCCTTTATGGTGATTTGGCATCGGCGATCAACCCCATAGGAGATCTCTATAAGAGTGAAGTCTTTGAACTTGCAACATATCTTGACGTAACAGAAGCCATTATTAAAAAGCCACCTTCTGCAGATTTGTGGGATGGTCAGAGTGATGAAGCAGATCTTGGTTATACCTATGCTCAACTTGATGAGGCAATGAAGTTCTATGTAGATGAACGTCTCTTGCGTGAGGAAGTTATCGCAAAGGGAGTAGATGAAAAGATGCTCAATATGATAATCAGCCGTATTTTTCGGAATCAATTTAAGAGAAAAATGCCGGTTATTGCAAAACTGACATCAAGAACACTGGGACATGATTTTAATTATCCACGGGATATAACCCTATAAAAAAGGAAAAAAAGTATGAAAAAAATGATAAAAATACCCTTTAGCAGATACGAAAGCTCACGTGAGGCACACTCAAATGTAAGTGATGTACTTGATGGGGAAGATGTTAAGCAGGTAGAAGAACTTGAAACTGAGTTTGCTGCATACGTAGGTGCTTCGTATGCTTTGGCAACATCTCACGGAACAGCAGCACTGCATTTGGCAATGCTTGCACTTGATTTAAAACGTGGTGATAAAGTTGTCTGTTGCGTGAATGCACACCCGAGTATTCCTGAAGTGGTACGTCACTTCGATGCAGAGCCTGTATTTATAGATATTGAAGAAGATACATATAATATGAACCTTGATAAACTGGAAGCTTATCTTGATGCAAACAGCTCAAAAAAATTAAAAGCTGTCATTATCACACATCTTGGTGGTGTGACTGTAGATCTAGAACGCCTCTATGCAATGGGAAGAAGCTATGGTGTGAAAATCGTAGAAGATGCCAGTGATGCACTGGGTGCTACCTATAAAGGTAAGAAGATTGGTGCAACAGGAGCAGATATTGTCTGTTTTAACTTCTCTCCACATCTGAAGAAAAATATCTGTAATGGTGGTATGCTCGTAACTGATGATGATGAGATTATTGAGCGTGCAAGATTGCTTGCAAATCATGCAATAGTGCGTGATGAAAATGCTTTGGAGTATATTTATGATGTTGTAGATATTGGGAATGATTACTCTTTAAGTCAATTAAATGCTGCATATATTCGTTCACAGGTTAAAGAACAAGATGAAAATATCAAACGTCAAAAAGAGATTGCAACAGTCTATTTTCAAGGGCTTGAGGGAGTTGAACATGTAACAACTCCAACGATGGACAATGAAGAGAATCCATTCTCACTTTACATCATTAAGATCGATAAAAATCGTGACTCTTTTGCCGTGGCATTGCGTGAGGAGGGGATTGGTACGGGACTACATTACATTCCACTGCACCTTTTGACATACTACAAATCAAAATACTCTCTTCGCGTGAATGATTTTCCAGTGGCACTTCGTACGTATCAGCAAGTGCTTTCACTTCCAATATATGCAAATATGAGTGATGATGAAGTCCAAAGTGTCATTAAAACTGTGAAAAAAATCGCAAAGACAAGAGTATAGTCTCTTTTGAAAAAGGCAGTCGTTTTTTGGGTTGAGAATTATTTCTATAACCCAACACTGCTGCAAAAATTTCTCTCATATCTTCTTCTACCACTCTCTTGGCTCTACTGTTTCATAATGTACACACGCTTTAAACTTAAAACTCCGGAAGATTTTGGCATAAAAATAGTCAGTGTCGGTAACTTAACAGTTGGCGGAAGTGGAAAAACTCCTCTTGTTACTGCTTTTGCACAAAAAGAGAAAAATCCTGCCATTATTTTACGTGGTTATGGACGAGACTCAAAAGGGATGATAGTTGTCAAAGATAAAGATACTATTTTGTGTGATGTCAAAGTCAGTGGTGATGAGGCGATGATATATGCAAAAAAACTCCCTCACGCAACGGTCATTGTGAGTGAAGATAGAAAGCCGGCTATACGAAAAGCAAAAGAGCTAGGGTGTGATATTGTTTTTCTTGATGATGCCTACTCCAAACATGATATTCAAAAAGAAGACATTATTATCGATGTTGCAACTAAAAACAGTTTTTGTCTGCCAAGTGGACCTTACCGCGAGCGTTTGTGGAGTGCTAAAGATGCAAGAGTGCTGCGTGAGGATGTTGATTTTGTACGTGAGGTCACATTGGTGGATGCAACACAAAGAATGTCTTTGGTAACTGCCATTGCAAGACCGCAACGACTTGATAAATATCTTCCAAACAATGTTATTGCAAAACACTATTTTGAAGACCACCATATCTATAGTAAAGAGGAGTTAGAGAAGATATTGCTTGAAGACAATGCAACTTCACTGCTTGTTACTTTTAAAGATTATGTCAAGATAGAATCTTTTGGAATCCCTCTCTCTTTGCTCGATTTAGAAGTAAAAGTGATTTCTTTATAATATCGTGAGCATTTAAGCATTCTTGAATAGTTAGAAAAGTACTATGTAAGGACAAGTTTCTTCTTAGGAGGGCATTTAGATTGTAAATAGCTTCGAGGCTATTTGTATTATACGGAGGAAAATATGAACAAGAAAAATGAGTTTCCAACATTTCCAACAGGATGTAAATCACTGCTTTGCAAATACTTGAGTAAAGAAGTTTTTGAAGAACTTAAAGATAAAAAGACGCGTAATGGCTTTACTTTACAGGATGCTATACGTTCAGGTGTAGTTAATCCAGATAGTGGCATAGGTGTTTATGCCGGTGATTTGGAATCTTATACTCTTTTTGCAAAGCTTTTTGATCCAATCATTCAAGAGTATCATGGTTTTTCCTCTGAAGATAAACACAAGAGTAATCTTAATCCTGATGACTTAGATGCTCCAAATTTAGACCCTGATGGAGAGTATATTGTTTCGACACGTATTAGAGTTGGGCGAAATGTTGCAGATTTTCCTTTAGGACCTGCAATAACGAAAGAGCAGAGAAATGAGATAGAAAAAAATGTTTCTGAATCGCTTCAAGCTATGTCGGGAAGTCTTGCAGGACACTACTATCCACTTAAAGGGATGCGTGATGATGTAAAAGCACAACTCATTGCAGATCATTTTCTATTTAAAACAGGAGATAGATTTCTTGAAGCAGCTGGATTAAATCGTGATTGGCCAGAGGGAAGAGGTATATACCATAATGATGAAAAAACATTTTTAGTCTGGATTAATGAGGAAGATCAACTTCGTATAATCTCTATGCAAATGGGAGGCAATATTTTAGAAGTATTTACACGACTCTCGTTAGCCATTAAAGAGATAGAAAAGAAAGTTGCTTTTTCTTACAGTGAACATTTAGGTTATATTACAAGTTGTCCAACAAATCTTGGTACGGCTATGCGTGCGAGTGTGCATATTAAACTGCCAAAACTTGCACAAGATATGTCCGCTTTTAAAGCCATTACAGACAAACATTTTCTTCAAATTCGTGGTATTCATGGAGAGCATTCAGAGAGTGAAGGCGGCATTTACGATATAAGTAATAAAAGAAGATTAGGCGTTACAGAAGTCGAATGTGTGCAAGATATGATAAATGGAGTGAAAGAACTTATAGCGAAAGAAAAATCATTATAGGTACTTGGTGCACTTGTGTTTATTCACACTCAGAACATTAGAATTCTAAAGTTTGTTTTTGAATAACTCTATGTGTCAAGAGTCGTAAACCTATTTCTATAAGAAATGCAAGGAAAAAAGCCCCTGCTATAAAATATCCGACATTTGGAATATTTTTAGATGTGTATTGCAGTGCTAAAACTATGGCACTTAACATAGTTATAATGGCTAAAATAAGTATAAAAGCCGAAGCTCCGGTATGTTTTCTTTTCAGTAGATGCCCAATATGGACAAGTGCATGGATAAAAAGCATTGAAATAGATCCAATAGCTGCAATTTCTTGTAAATCAAAAAATAGTATTAAAAGTGATATAAAAATTGCACTGACTATAAGCCCTTCAGTAGAATTATAAATATTTCTTTCATATATTTCAGGAAGTTCTCCATTTTTTGCCATGTCATAGGTTACATTTGTAACAGCATAAAGATTGGCATTGATGGAGGATGATGTAGAAATAAGTGCTGCAATAGCCATTAGAGTAAAGCCAATTTGTCCAAATACCGGTTTCGCAGCCTCTGCAAGAGCATAATCCTGTGCTTTGATTATTTGGGGTAAAGTTAAATTTCCAAATACTGCAAAGGTTACAGCAATATATAACAACATAACCAAAAAGATAGCAATAAGCATAGCCTTTAGCATAAGTTTTGCAGGGTCTTGCATATCTTCTGCCGTATTGGTTATAACCCGAAAACCTTCATAAGCAAAAAATGTCAAAGCAATAGAGGAAAATATATTTAAAACAGGCGGCGCATCTTTGAGGGCGAGATAATCAGGGTGTATATAAAAAGAGACAACAACCGTAAAAAGTATAATGATGGAGAGTTTTATAATAACTATGATGTTTTCACTTCTTGCAATAAGCGTACTTCCTGCCATATTGATCGCTACAAAAGTAAGTAAAATAGCTATGGCAAATATATTTGCATACTCTTGGGTATGTGTACCCATCATCATAGAAGCATAAGTTCCAAAAGTTTTTGCAACCATTGCAATGGCAACTATGGCAGAAAGATAAAATAAAACAGCTACTGAGCCCGAAAAGACACCTTCTCCGTAACACTGTACCAAATATTCTACAATGCCGCCTCTGCTTGGATAGGCAGTTGCCAGTTTTGCCAGAGAGTATCCGCTCAACAATGCTATAATGCCACCAAGTATAAAAGAGATCCACACAAGATTTCCGGCAATAGCTCCTGCTTCACCAAGCAGTACAAAAATACCAGCACCCACCATCGAGCCAATCCCTAAAAAGATTGCACTCCAAAGACCAAATGCTTTTTTCTTTTGCATTTTATTTACTCATTTTTTTAAAGATAGAACCTGTAATAAGTAATGATATACCATCAAAAAAGAGACTAAAACCTACAAGTAATCCTATAAGGTAGAGTGATGTAAATGGCCAACCGACAATAAATAGCACTCCAATTATGAGAGAAAAAACAGCATTAATCATCCACCATATCCAACCCTGTGCAGGACGCATAGAGAGAGCAAGTGAAAAACCTGCAAATGAGTCCATGAAAAAATAAATTGCAAGTAAGAGACCAACGGTTCCAACGCCACTCATTGGGTAAAAAATCATAAAAAGTGAAATGGCAATCAATATAAAGCTTTTTAACCATCCCACAACATCACTTTTATCACTTATGTAGGTAAAATAAGCTGCCATTAAACCTGCAAACATCATCAGCCATGCCACAAACGTAACCGTTGCCAATGTCATAAAAGCAGGCTCGACAATACCGATGAGACCTAAAATAATAAAAATTACACCGGTAATTTTTGAATACTTACTAAATTTTTCAAATAAATCTTCTTCTAAGGGATATTTCCACATTGTAAATCCTTTTGTTTTATTTAATTTTCATAAGTATATTACTATTAAGACAATTGCAATGCTATTTATGTAGCATTTATCCTTAAATAATATAAGATTAGCTAAAATAGTACAATAATTTTGCAAGAAGGACAAAACATTGCAAGCAAAAATAGAGACTGTAAAAACACTTCTTGACGCACTTCCATTTATTCGTGAGTTTAGAAAAGAGATAGTGGTTATAAAATATGGTGGCTCGGCGCAGACATCACCGGAACTAAAAGAAAAATTTGCTGAAGATATTCTGCTGATGCATCTTGTTGGTATTAAGCCTGTTATTGTGCATGGCGGCGGTAAAAAGATTACCGATATGCTAGAAGCATTGAAGATTGATACGAGTTTTATTGATGGACAGCGTGTAACCACAAAAGAGACGATGCGCATTGTAGAGATGATACTCAGTGGTGAGATAAATAAAGAGATAGTCTCTCTATTAAACTCATTTGATGCAAAAGCAATTGGTATTAGTGGTAAAGATGCTCATTTTATTACAGCACAACCAAAAGATTTTGAAAAATGGGGATATACGGGCAATATTAACAATGTAAAATCTGATGTTGTACTGAATCTTGTCAAGGATGGTTTTGTACCTGTCATTGCACCGATTGCTGCAGGTGAGTCTATGGGACACCCTGGTTATAATATTAATGCAGATCTTTGTGCTTCGTATGTTGCAAAATCAATAGGAGCAAATAAAATCATCTTTTTAACAGATACACCGGGTGTACTTGATAATGATAAAAATCTGCTCTCTTCATTGACAAAAGAGGATGTAAAAAAACTGAAAGCCAATGGAGTCATTCATGGGGGTATGGTACCAAAAGTAGATGCTTGCCTTGAGGCGATTGATGGTGGTGTTTTAAAAGCACATATTATAGACGGACGTGTAGAACACTCAATGTTACTTGAACTTTTTACATCAGATGGTGTAGGCACACAAATAGTTAAGTAATTATTGCTATAATCACTGAAAAATTTTAAAAATTAAAGGAAAACAATGGCAAATTATTCAGCGCTTTTTGAAGATGAAGATGATCTCTTTGGAGGTACTCCAAAATCAAAATTTATGGATGTTGTGTTTAATGCAAACAATGATATAGTAAGACAGGAACTTGCAAACTTTATAGATAAAGTGGCAATTATGGAGCAGATGCTTGAAGAGCATGTTGGAGAGGATATTAATAAAGCTGTGCAACAGTACTATTTTCAACATCAAGATGATTGTGATACAAAAGCAAAAAGTCTTTATGTGGAATTAACAGGTGCAATACTTTCTCAAAGTGAATAGTTTTTAGTGAAGTTTATTGTACAGATTTTAATGACACTGTTTTTTCTGTATAGCAGTGTCATTTTTGCCAATGATTTTAGAGAAGATTTTAAAATTTCACTAAAAAAGGATGAGCAAAAGAAAATTCTTGTAAAATACGCTAACAAAGAAAAGATATTTGCATTTAGATGGACGCTCTATGTTAATGGTGGATTGGTTTTACTGCGTTCTTATGATAAGTTTGTAGCGCAAAATATGCTTTATCTTAATCATAAAAACCAATCTGTTCGTGTTGTACTCCGTAATGACGGGAGCAGTTTTTATAATCCGCCTTATTTTTTATTGAAATTTAAAGCGTTTGACAGTAAAAAAAATGAAGCAAAATTTGAACTTTATCTTTATGATGAAAAGATGAATGTAGAGTTGAAATTTTTGAAAAATAAAAATTAGAAGAGAGTTATGCAAAGAGTAGAAACAGAATTAGCTAGATTGATTAAAGAGATAGACTATGATGAGGTAACACGCCTTTTTAATAAACTCAGTGGTGGGAAAAGACTGCGTGCAAAACTAATACTAAAAATTGCAAAAGATGCAGAGGAAGCTCCACTTTTGGCGGCTATTGTAGAACTTATTCACGCAGCTTCACTTTTGCATGATGATGTTATTGATGAAGCCGATACACGTCGTGGTGTGGCTTCTGTTAATGCAACAGACGGCAGTAAAACAGCAGTTATGCTTGGCGATATTCTCTATTCAAAAGCTTTTACTGAACTTGTGGCATTTGATAAAGAGGTGGCACAAACCATTGCAGCATCTGTTACAGCACTCTCAAAAGGTGAGATGATGGATGTGAAGATGGCAGAGGAGTTTAACTCTGATGAAACAGCCTATCTTGATATGCTCTACTTAAAAACTGCAACACTTATTGAGGCCGCTGCTAAAGCTGCGGCATTGCTTGTTGGCAAAGATGCTGAGTCTCACGCACTTTATGGGCGAAACCTGGGTCTTTCATTTCAAATTATTGATGATATTTTAGATATTACTGCCGATGAGGCAACACTTGGCAAACCTGCTATGAATGATTTTGTTGAAGGTAAATGTACACTGCCGTATATCTATCTTTATGAGGCTCTTGATGCAGATGAAAAAGAGCGCCTCAAAGCAGCTCACGCAAAGAGACTCGATGCAGATGAAAATGCTTGGATAAAATCAAAAATAGATGAACACAAAACAGTTGCGAAGTCGTTTGAACTTGCAGTTGCACTCTCCAACGAAGCTAAAGAAGCCTTGCGTGAGGATGAAGAGTTGGTAAATATTTTAAACACTATGATACAAAGAAGTTATTAATGCACTATTTAACAGTTAGCCTTTCACATAAAAACAGCGATATACAAACAAGAGAAAAATTCACTTATACTGATGAAGAAAAAGAGGGATGCCTGAAACGTCTTCTTCAATCTCCTTCTATCAGCGAAGCGATGCTTTTAGCAACATGTAACAGAATGGAGATTTATGTCTGTTGCAGTGATATGGATGATGCTCTAAGTCATATTATGACACTTTTGACATTTAAGGGCGGTCTCTCTGAAGAGTATCTCAAAGAGACTGCAGAGATAGTAGATGATAGTAGTGCAATTCATCATCTTTTTGCGGTGGCTAGCTCTATTGATTCTATGGTTGTTGGCGAGACACAGATTGCTGGTCAGCTTAAAGATGCATATCGTTTTGCGCATGAACGAGGTTATGCAGATAAAAAGATGTCTCGAGCACTCTCTCACGCATTTAAATGTGCGGCAAAAGTGAGAAATCATACAGACATATCTTCAAAACCTGTTTCTGTGGCTTCTGTTGCAATAGGGCAGATAAAGACAAAAGTAGATAAGTTACATACAAAAAAAGCACTTGTGATTGGTGTTGGTGAGATGAGTGAAATATGCGCAAAACACCTTGTTTCTGATGGTGTAGATACGTTCATTACAAACAGAACAAAGCAAAAAGCAGAGCTTTTGGCCGATGAGTGCCATGCAAAAGTGTATGAGTACGGAGATCTTCACAAGGCTGTCAATGAGTTTGACATTATCTTTACTGCAACAAGTTCACCATATCCTATTATTACGAATGATTTGATTGAAGATGTTGATTTTGAAAGATTTTGGTTTGATTTGGCAATTCCAAGAGATATTGATTTAACACCACGTGATGATATCTATCTTTTTGTAGTCGATGATATAAAAGAGATTGTTAATGCAAACAGAGCAGATAGAGAACAGTATGTTCGTCAAGCACATGGTATTGTCGGACGGGGTGTTGTTGAGTTTTTTGAATGGCTTGATGCGCTTAATGTTGAGCCTATCATTAAAGAGATATACAAAAAAGCAGAGCGTTCAGTAGAACTTGAGATGCAAAGAGCATTAAAGAAAGGCTTTTTACCAAAAGAGTATGAGTTTGAGGCCAAAAAGATGGCTCAGCAAGCAATGAAAAGATTTTTGCATGATATGACAAGGAAGATGCGTGAGGCATCTCATGAAGCAAAGAGCGATACAGTCACGGGAGCTATGCAGTACATCTTAAATGATGAGCATGACAATATCCCAGACCAATACAAACACCATTTAAAAAAGGATTAGATTTTGAGAAGAAGCAGAGCATTTATTCCAACAACAAAAGAAGCACCAAATGACGCATCCCTTCCAAGTCATATCTTTTTAGCACGTGCAGGTTTTATCTCTCAAGTAGCAGCAGGGCTTTATAACTATATGCCTTTAGCAAAGCGTGTTATTAAGAAGATAGAAAACATCATTAATGAAGAGATGACAAAAGTGGGTGCACAAGAGGTTGAACTCTCTTTTGTAACACCGGCTGATTTATGGGCTGAAAGTGGTAGAATTGAGAAGTTTGGAAAAGAACTTCTACGTTTTAAAGATAGAAAAAACAATCTTTTTGTTTTAGGTCCGACTCACGAAGAGATGATGGTGGATTTAGTACGTAATCGTGTGACATCTTATAAAAATCTTCCACTGAACCTTTACCAAATCAAGACAAAATTTCGTGATGAAGCACGTCCAAGATTTGGGCTTATGCGTGGGCGTGAATTTATTATGAAAGATGCGTATAGTTTTCATGCAAATACAGAAGATTTAGACCGTGAATTTGAGGCTATGGAAGCGGCATATAAAAAGATTCTTGCTCGTCTTGGACTCGATTTTAGAGTTGTTGAGGCTGACAGTGGTGCTATTGGTGGAAGCGGTTCAAAAGAGTTAATGGTTTTAGCTGAGAGTGGAGAAGATACGATAGCGGTATGTTCTAAGTGTGAATATGGGGCAAATATTGAAGCTGCTTCACGCAGTGCCAGAGCATCAATTCCAGAAGCACCTGAAGCTGAGTTTAATAAATTTTTAACACCTGATATAAAAACAATCGATGAATTGGCAGATGCTTTTAAAGTTGATCCGTATTATACGGTGAAATGTGTAGCAAAACGTGTTGTGTATGAAGATGCAAGTGAAATTGTTCTTTTCTTTGTACGTGGATGTGACAATCTTCAAGAAGTTAAAGCACTCAATGCAACAGAAGCTCTTGATATTGTTGATGTAGATGAAGAAGAGTTGCGTGAGATAGGTTTGGTTCCAGGATTTATTGGACCACTCGATCAAGATAAAGCAAAACATGTTATTGATGCGGATTTAAAAGATGCAACAAATATGATTTGTGGTGCTAATGAAAAAGATTACCATTTTATTGGTGTTGATCTTGGAATATTAAGTGATGTGGCTTATTTTGCAGATATCGCAGAGGTCAATGAAGGTGATATCTGTCCATATTGTGATGGTGAGCTCTCATTTACAAAAGGCATTGAAGTAGGGCATATCTTTAAGCTAGGTACGACCTATTCAGAAGCTTTAAAAGCTGAATTTTTAGATGAAAATGGTAAAAGTCAGCCTTTTATTATGGGAACATACGGTATGGGTGTCAGCCGTCTTGTCGCAGCTGTAATTGAACAGCATCATGATGAGCAGGGGTGTAAATGGACTAAGGCAACGGCTCCATATATGGTCAATATTATGATAAGTAACATAAAAGATGAAGCACAGGTTGAGCTTGGGGAAAAACTTTATGGAGAATTACAAGACTCAGGTGTGGAAGTGATGCTTGATGATAGAAAAGAGCGATTTGGCTTTAAAATGAAAGATGCTGAGCTTATTGGCTTTCCATATACGGTCATTATTGGTAAAGAACTTGCAAATGGTGCTGTACAAATATATGATCGTCAAACAACAGAAAAGATTTCTGTAGCGGCAGATGATATTTATGCAAAAATAATGGAACTTCTTTAAATGCTTTATTTTATAGTATATCTTTTTTTAGAGGTTTTGGTCTCTGTTCAAATCTCTTCTGCAATTGGTGGACTTGCAACATTTTTTGAGATACTTTTGACGGCATTTATTGGTATTGCTATCTTAATAAATTTTAGAAATACTCTTTTTGAAAACATGACGGCAGTATCGTATAACTGTATTGACCTTGAACAGTTTCAACGTTTAAACCTCTTTACGCTCTTTGGTGCAATTTTACTTATTGTGCCGGGCTTTTTGACAGATATCATAGGTGTTTTGCTTCAATTTAGTGCCTTTACGAGTATGATTGTTAACCGTTATAATGTAAAATCAGGAAAATGTAATACCTCATATGAGGGTGAAAATATAGATAATAAAAAGGATTCAGATGTCATTGATGTTGAAATTATTGAGCACAATAGTACTCTTAAGTAGTTTTGTATATGCTAGTACACCTAGTCAACAAGTAGAAGAATTTTTAGAAGATAAATTTACGGATAATCCGAGATTAAAGTCTGTTGATGTAAAAGTTACAGATGTAGTCTCTTTGGAAAAGATTGCAGCAGATAAGCATCTAAAAGGTTGGAATGCCTACATTATAGATGTGACAGCTTCTCTAAATACAAAACAAAAAAAAGTAGTGAAACAGCGAATGATTTGGTTCTCAAATGGTTATGTTATTACCAAAGAGTTGACAGATATGTATATTGGTGATAGTTTAACAGATTTGGTAAAACCATCATTTAAAGAGGCTTACTACAAAAAAGAGAATTTACTTTTTGGAAATGTAAATGCAAAACATAAAATAGCTATTTTTTCAGATCCGCTCTGTCCATTTTGTAAAAGTTTTGTACCAGGTGCACTAGAGTATATGAAAAAATACCCTAACAAATTTGCAGTTTATTATTTCCATTTTCCATTAGAACGTATTCATCCAGCTTCTGCGACATTGGTAAAAGCAGCTGCAGCTGCAGAGTTACAAGGTTATAAGGACGTTGTTGAAAAACTTTATAAAGTTCATGTAAGTTCTCGAGAAAGAGATGTGAAAAAAATTCTTGCAGCTTTTAATAAAGCTGAAGGAACTAATATTACGCCAAAAGATTTAAAGAGTGAAGCTGTTACAAAACAGATGAAAGCTGATCTCAATATTGCAACAGTTATGATGGTAAATGGGACACCTACACTCTATTTTGATGGAAAAATAGACAAAAGTAGAAAAAAATATTTGAAAGCAGAGTAGATGAAAAAACTAAGAATTGCAACACGTGTTTCCGATTTGGCGCTTTGGCAGGCTTATCATATAAAAGAGCGTGTTGAAAAAGCTTATCCTGAGGTAGAGGTAGAGCTCAATAAAATCGTCAGTAATGGTGATAAGGTTTTAGATAAACCACTTGCTCTTATAGGAGGTAAAGGACACTTTACTAAAGAACTTGAAGATGCAATGCTTGCCGGCGAAGCTGATATGGCAGTACACTCACTCAAAGATGTACCGACTTATATTCCAGAAGGTTTAGAGCTTGTAGCAGTTACTCAGCGTCAAGATCAAAGTGATGTTTTTCTCTCTCATACTTATACTTCTCTTGAAGATTTACCGCAAGGTGCCGTTGTTGGAACCACAAGTTTAAGACGTAGAATGCAACTCTTAAAAGTTCGTCCAGATTTGAAGTTAAAAGATCTGCGTGGAAACGTAAATACTCGTTTGAGAAAACTCAAAGAGGGACAGTATGATGCAATTATTTTGGCATTTATTGGTCTTAACAGACTTGATTTGTTAAAAGATATTCCTCACGTAGAGAAACTTTCCCTAGATATGATGATACCGCCAATGGGGCAAGCGGCTCTTGGTATTGAAATAGTGCAAGGTAATGAAAAACTGCGTGAGATTGCAATGATGCTTAATGATAAAACCACTCACTTATGTACACAGATTGAGAGAGATTTTATCTCTAAAATTGGTGCAGGATGTTCTGCTCCGGTTGCCTGTAATGCTGTAAAAGAGGGTGAAAATATTGTTTTTCGTACGATGTTAGGTTATCCAGATGCTTCAAAAATTATGCAAGAGCGTGCAGTTGTTACTGTTGATAAGAGTCAAAACTTAGGGACAGAGATGGCTGAGTTGATGATAAAAAATGGTGCTCTTGAATTACTTGCAGAGGCTGAAAAAACAGCTTTTAAAGATGAAATGCCACAAAGGTTATAGTCGTGAAAAAAACAATAAATCTTCTTAAAAAAAATGATGAGCTCAAAACGATAGATGAAGAGTTAGATATCTATTTGGAAATTCCCCATATTGCTTATGCTGAAGTGAAAAAAGAGGATGGCGGGAAAGCGATTTTATTTACGAATGTAGTCGATAAAAAAACAGGAACAAAGTTTGAAGAACCTGTAATAATGAATGTATTTGGTTCATATAAGCGTTGTGAACTGCTTTTTGGAAGAACAATAGAGTCTGTTGCCGATGAGATTACAAAATTGCTGCATATGAAACCCCCTGCAGGCATTATGGAAAAGATTTCTATGGCAAGTGAGCTTTTTTCACTTAAAAATATCTTTCCAAAGCGTCTTAAAGGTGAGGGTGCGTGTCAGCAGATTAAATATTTAGAAGATGATGTTGATCTTTATAAGATGCCGGTTCTTACAACGTGGGAACAAGATGGCGGACCATTTATTACTATGGGACAAGTCTATACACAATCGCTTGATGGCTCAATGGTGAACCTTGGAATGTATAGACTACAGGTTTATGATAAGAATCATCTAGGAATGCACTGGCAGATTCATAAAGACTCTTCACACTTTTTTGATCAGTATCAAAAAGCAGGGAAAAAGATGCCAGTTTCTATTGCAATTGGAGGTAATCCACTCTATACTTGGTGTGCAACTGCACCGCTTCCTTATGGCGTGAATGAACTGCTTATGTACGGACTTATTACTAAAAATCCTGCACAACTTGTAAAATCATTGACAACGCCACTCTATATTCCTCAAGATGTTGATTATGTCATTGAGGGTTGGGTAGATCCAAGTGAGCTAAAAGTTGAAGGTCCTTTTGGAGATCATACCGGGTATTATACCTTGCAAGAGCCATACCCTGTCATGGAAGTAAGTGCTATTACTATGAAAAAAGATCGTACATTTTTAGCAACGGTTGTCGGAAAACCACCATTAGAAGATAAATATATGGGCTGGGCAACAGGTAAGATATTTTTTCCACTGCTTAAAACAACAACACCGGATTTGCTTGATTATCATATGCCTGAAAATGCAGGTTTTCATAATCTCATCTTGGCAAAGATGCAGCCACTCTACAAAGGGCATGCAAAACAGTTTATGCACGCTTTTTGGGGTGCAGGACAGATGAGTTTTGTCAAACATGCTATTTTTGTAGATGAAAAAGCTCCAAAGTTAGAGAATTATGAGGCGTTTACTACCTATGTGCTCGATAGATTTACGCCTAAATCTATGTTTATTACAGAGGGGATTCTTGATGCACTTGACCACTCTTCGCCTGAAACATTGGTTGGTGGAAAACTCGGTATTGATGCAACTGCTGCAAATAGAGTAGAAGCACCACAACTTCTTGGAGATGCGGAACTCTTAAAAAGGGTAAAAGAGTTGCTTCCTGATGTTGTTGATTTGCATCAGTTTATGCAGCGAACAAAAAATCCTATTACTGTTATTTCAGTAAAGAAAACAAAAAATGTAAAAGAGTACTTTGATGCGCTCATCTCACTCTCTCCACATATGCGTATTGTAGCTTTTGTAGATGCAGATAAAAATGATGTGCGTAATGCCTATATGCTCGTTTGGCGTGTTACAAACAATATTGATGCACAGCGAGATATTTTTACTTCTGGCTTATTGGTTGGTATTGATGGAACAAATAAAAATGCCTTGGATGGTTTTACTCGTGAGTGGCCTGATGATGTTGATTGTACAATGAGTGTTGTGGAAACTCTAAAGCAAAAAGGTGTCTGGGATTTTGATGAGAAACTTTATAATAAGTTTCAATTATAGAACTTTTTTATTTTGATATCAAATGATAGTGATATAAGGAGAATGTAATTGTTTCTAATGTAGTATGAGGTTAGATTTTAGGGGGATACAATGGCAATGATTAAATTTTTACTTATACTGATTTCAGTTATGATTTTGTCCTTTAGCAGTGCAGATGCGGCAATTTACAAAGGTCAAAGAGTTTTTGTGAAAAAATGTTTAAAATGTCATAAGGGTGGACAGACATTTATTGCAAAATATAAAACGAAAAAGTGGGAAAATTGGATGAAGGAGAAAGGAAAACCTTTAGCTGAACTACATCTTCAAAATACAAAAGCAAAAGATTCATGGGAATATTTTAAAAGTAAAAGATATGGTAAAAAATCTAAACATTTAAAACAATTTTTAGTTGAATATGCAAAAGATAGTGGAAATGTACCTGCATGCAATTAAAAAATATGAAGTTTTTTATTTCATACTCTCTTCTTCTTTGTTAAATCTCTCTTTTTCGATAAAATATCAAACTTTTTAATCCCAAGGATACAATAATGGAAAAAATGTGGTCAGGCCGTTTTAGTGCGGGTGCTTCAAACCTTTTAGATGAGTTTAATGCTTCAATTATGTATGATAGAAAACTGTATCGTGAAGATATTGAAGGTTCACTTGCCCATGCACAGATGCTCGCAAAGCAGGGTATTCTCACGCAAGATGAATTAAAACAGATTCAAGATGGTCTTGCTCAAGTTAAAAAAGAGATAGAGTCGGGTGAATTTGAGTGGAATATATCTGATGAAGATCTGCATATGGGGATCGAGAAACGTCTTACACAAATTATTGGTGATACAGGTAAAAAACTCCATACAGCAAGAAGTAGAAATGATCAGGTTGCTGTTGATTTTCGTCGTTTTGTTTTACGAAAGAATGGAGAAATTGCTGATGCTATTAAACTACTAATGGAGGAGATATTAGTTGTAGCCCAGAAACATACAGATACACTTATTCCTGGTATGACACACCTGCAACATGCACAGCCTATTAATTTTGCTTTTCATTTAGGTGCATACCTTTCAATGTTCAAGCGTGATATTGAAAGATTTGAGAGCTCACGTGAGCGAAACAATATCTCTCCACTTGGCTGTGCAGCACTTGCAGGAACACCACACAATGTTGATCGTGAATACACAGCAAAATTACTAGGTTTTGATAGTGTGAGCGTGAACTGTTTAGATACCGTAAGTGACAGAGATTTTGCACTAGAGATTCTTTTTAACATCTCCACAATGATGATGCATATCTCACGTCTTTCTGAAGAGCTTGTTATGTGGAGCAGTTATGAATTTGGTTTTGTTGAGCTTAGTGATGAGTATTCAACGGGAAGTTCAATTATGCCTCAAAAGAAAAATCCTGATGTTCCAGAGCTTTTACGTGGGAAAACAGGCCGTGTTTATGGAGCACTTGTCGGGCTTTTGACTGTTATGAAAGGTTTGCCATTAGCTTATAACAAAGATACTCAAGAAGATAAAGAGGGTGTTTTTGATGCTGTTGAGACTGCTGAGATTTCCTTAGAGATTTTAAAAGAGGCAATCAAAACTATGCAGGTAAAAGCAGACAATATGGAAAGTGCCTGTGCAATAGGGCATCTAAGTGCTACGGACTTGGCTGACTATCTTGTTGAAAAGTGTGACATTCCTTTCCGTGAGGCTCATTTTATTACAGGTCGTGCAGTAGCCAAAGGTGAAGAGCTTGGTGTTGATCTCTCAAAGATGGATTTCAAATACCTTAAAGAGATCGATGAACGTATTAACGAAGATGTGATGGAGTATCTCGGTCTGCGTCACTCTATGAATGCAAGAACATCACAGGGTGGAACAGCAAGCCAGAGAACAAAAGAGCAACTCGATTATTTTAAAAATTACCTGCAAGAGCACTAAAGGCAGTTAGAGAATCTTCTCTCTAACTCTTATAGATTTTTTTATAGATCTCCATTCTTTTTCTTACTTTTATTAAATATCTTTTTGGTTCGTTATAACGTAGATCTTGCAGTAATCGTCTATAGACTTCATCAGATGAGAGTCTGTTAATCACTTGCGCTGCTTTATAGGTGTTATTGGTTCTTACAAATGCACGAGCAACATTTCCTGCACCGGTATTGTAAGCGGCAATAGTACAGTAAAGACGGCTTGTCGGATTTTTAATATGACGGAGATAGCTATAATAAAGAATATGTAAATATGCCGAGCCCATTTTTATATTGTTCTTTGAATTATAGAGGTAAGAGCTCCCTAAAATACGCTTTTTTTTGTAAAGATGATAGTAGGCATCAACTCCGGCACTGCGTGGTACAATTTGCATCAGCCCATATGCCGGTACGTAAGAGCGAGCCATAGGATTAAAACTACTTTCTGAATGGATAATAGCAAAGATTAAAGCAAGAGGAATGTGCTGTTTAGCGGCTTCTCTTCTTACATCTTCATAGTAGATAAGTGAGCGTTTGATTGTTGCATTTTTTGGCAGAGAAATTGTAACTCTGTAGATATTCTCTGTCTTGATTTTTGAACTTTTTTCTACTTGGATGTTTTTTGTAGTAACTTTTTTATTTACAAAGTGATAGATCTTCTTTTTTGTTGGTTTTTCTTTGAAAAAAATAGGTGCTAAAACAGGTTGTGCATCAATTTTAGATGTAGTTACTTTATGAGAAGCTTCTATTTTTGCTAGATTTTGCTCAAATTCATCGCTATTATAAAAATCTTTTGTGTCGTAGGTGATAGCTTGTGCCAAAGCTAAGGAGAGCTTTTGTTTTGCTTCTTTACTCTTTTTTGCCAAAGTCTCAATGGTAAGTTTGTTATGCTCAAAATCTATGATAGTACGACTTTTTTTATCTTTTGCGTAAGAGACGAGTTTTTTTTCACTCGTCATAAGTGGTTTTTTCCAATATTTTTCAAGCTTTTTAATGTAGTTGTCAAAAGCCTCTTTCTGAGCTTTCTTATAGCTTGCAAACTCTGTTTTTTCCTGTAAAAAACCGCTTTCTTGAGATTTTTTATAGTTTTCAAATGAAGATGTTGCAGCTACATTACTGAGAAGAAATGTAGTTGCTAGCAGTGTTTTGAGCATTGGTTTATAGAAAGTCTTTTGGATCTGCATCACTAAAGTGTTCCCATTTGAGTTTTGCACCTCCGAGAATGTGAAAATGGAGATGTTTGACCTCTTGTCCACCATCTTCACCAATATTTGTAATGACTCTGTATCCACTCTGATCTATCTTCATTTCACGTGCCACTTCTTGAATAAAAGGAGTTATTTCAGCCATTGTTTTTGGTGAAACCTCATTAAAACTCTCAACATGAATTTTTGGAATAACTAAAATATGGACAGGTGCTTTTGGATTGATGTCGTGAAAAGCTAAAAAATTATCATCCTCTAAAATTATATTTGCAGGGATTTCTTTATTTACTATTTTACAAAATAAACACATCATTTTTTCCTTGTTTTTGGGTTATTGTAGCATATAATTGGCTAAATGAAGCTATATGTAAATTTGTTTTGATATAATCTCTTTAAAATTTTACAATTATGGAGACTCTCAATTGAAAGAGTGGTACGATAAAATAAACGAAGCAACAAGCATTGATGTATTAGAAGAGATACGTATTGCACTGTTTGGGAAAAAAGGTGTTTTAGCAGCTGAATTTGCTAAGATGAAAGATGTTCCAAACGAACAAAAAGCGCAATTTGCAAAAGATCTCAATGCACATAAACAAAATCTGATGAATGAGTTTCAAGCTAAAAAGATAGTGCTTGAAACAGAGGCACTAAAAGAGGCTATGAAGGCAGAGGCTATCGATGTTTCTATGTTTAGTACAACTTCATCAGCAGGTGCACTGCATCCAGTTATGGAGACGATGGATCGTATAGTAGAGTACTTTTCATCAATGAACTTTGCAGTAAAAACAGGGAAAATGGTAGAAGATGATTTTCATAACTTTGAAGCTTTAAACCTTCCTAAATATCATCCTGCACGTGATATGCAAGATACTTTTTACTTTAAAGATGAGAAGCTTCTTCGTACACATACTTCTCCGGTACAGATTAGAACGATGTTGGAGAGTAAACCACCTATTCGTATGATTGCACCGGGTGCTGTGTTTCGTCGTGATTATGACCTCACGCATACACCGATGTTCCATCAGATTGAAGGACTTTTGGTTGATGAAGCAGGGAAGGTCTCTTTTGCAAATCTCAAATTTATTTTAGAAGACTTCTTAAAGTATATGTTTGGTGATGTGGCTGTGCGTTTTCGTCCGTCATTCTTTCCGTTTACAGAGCCTTCTGCTGAAGTGGATATTTCTTGTGTATTTTGTAAAGGGGAGGGGTGTCGTGTATGTTCACATACGGGATGGCTTGAAGTGCTTGGGTGTGGTATTGTAGATCCAAATGTATTTGAAGCGGTAAACTACAAAGATGTCAGTGGCTATGCCTTTGGTCTTGGTGTAGAGAGATTTGCGATGCTTATTCATCAGATTGGAGACCTTCGTTCACTTTTTGAAGGCGATATTAAATTACTGGAGCAATTTCAATGATAGTTACAAGATCTTGGTTACAAGAGTGGATAGACCTTACAGGAATCTCTACGGAAGATATTGCCAAAACATTTAATGCTATTGGTTTGGAAGTTGATCGTGTTCATGAATACAGAATTCCTAAAAAAATAGTTTTTGGAAAAGTTTTAGAGTGTGAGAAGCATCCAGATGCTGATAAACTTAATGTTTGTAAAGTAGATATTGGCAGTGCAACACGTCAGATAGTTTGTGGTGCTGCAAATGTTCGTGCTGGGCTTAGTGTCGCTGTTGCGACAATTGGTGCTGTTATGCCAAATGGAATGGCAATCAAGCCTGTGAAGCTGCGTGGTGTTGATAGTGAAGGTATGATCTGTTCTTCTTCTGAACTGGGGCTGCCAGATACCGGTAATGGTATTATGGAACTTGATAGCAGCATTGGTAATTTTGAACTTGGTGAAGAACTGGGGCAAAGTCCTCTTTTTAATGATGATCTCATTGAGATTGAACTTACTGCAAACCGTGGAGACTGTTTGAGTATTCGTGGTGTTGCACGTGATCTTTCAGCTGCATTTGACAGACCTGTAAAAGAGTACACGGTAACAGACAATGATGAAAAAAGAGGTATAGGACGTATTCTTTCACTTGTACATGAAAAAGATTTGGATGTAAATCTTCGCTATAAAGCACTTGATTTAAAAGAGCTGACACTGCCGTTTGTTGTAAAATTGAGACTTGCGCAGATAGAAGAGAAAAGATCATGTGATGTAGAGTCTATGATGCTCTATGTAACACACTCTACAGGTGTGATTTTACGTGCATACAAACATGATTTTTTTACACATGATGGTGAAAAACTGGGTAAAGTCATTCTTGGTGAAGATGAACACGGTTTTGCATGTATTGAAAATGAACAAAAAGAGGTGGCATCTATTGTTGGCATCATCCAAAAGGAAGCATCGAAAATGACAGAAGGTAAAGGTACGGTTGTACTTGAAGCTTCTTACATTCCACCAGATATTATCTCGAAAAAGATGGCAGAGTCTAAGATAGAAGCCGGACCGATGTTTTATAAAACTTCACGTGGAAGTGAGCCTGAACTTGAAGGTGGGCTTTCTTACTGTATTGATCTTATTGAAGCATATTCGAATTCAACTACTTTTAGTGGTGCTGTTGAACTCTCTAAATCTTTTAAAGAGAAAATTGTTACAGTGACAAAGCAGGAAATTGATGAGATTATTGGAGCAAATATTGATAAAAGTGTCATTGCTAACATACTTAAAAATTTAGGTTTTGATACATCAAAATCTTCAACAGACAGTTTTGTTATCACTGTGCCGCAATTCCGTCACGATATTCTCAACAAACAAGATATTGTCGAAGAGATTGTCAGAATGGTAGGAATTGACAACATTCCTTCTAAACCATTTTTACTTAAAGAGGCAAATAGATTAGAAGATAACTACTTTGCATATAAAAAACGCTCTCATTATAGAAAAAGAGCAGCACAAAGTGGTTTTTTTGAATCAGTACATTTTGTATTTGATGAGAAAAAAGTGTTGGAGTCTTTTGGCTTTAAAACAACAAAAGATGAACTTGAACTTTTAAACCCGATCGTTCAAACACTTGATACGCTGCGTCCTACACTTTTAACAGGGCTTTTAAAAGCAGCTTCACAAAATGTAAAAAACGGGTATGCATCTGTAAAACTTTTTGAGATCGGTTCTGTTTTTTCACCGACAAGAGAAGAGAGCCTTAAAGCAGCATTTCTTTTTAGCGGTCACAGAGAGAATGAGTCTCTCAGTAATGCTGGAAAACCTGCAAAAATTGATTTTGCCTATTTTGTGCAAAAGATTGCAGATGTTGTCGGTGATGTAGTGTTGCGTGAGCATACAACAGAGCATAAACTTTCACATATCTATCAGTCTGCTGCAGTAGTGCAAAATGGTGAAGTGATTGGGGAACTCTTTAGAGTGCATCCTGAAGTAGAAAAAGCCTATGATCTGGATGTGACATTTATGTGTGAACTTGATTTTGACAAGTTAAGCTATGAATTGAGAACAGCTCAAAAAAGATCAAAATACCAAGCATCTTTTAGAGACTTAAGCCTCATTATGCCAAAAGATATGTCATATGAAAAGGTCAAAGATGTTATTAATGCTCACGCAACAGATGAGCTGATTCGTTTCTATCCGGTTGATAAATATAGTGATGAAAACCTTGGTGAAAATATGAGTCTCTCTATTCGTTTTGTTCTTCAATCTGATGAGAAAACACTTGAAGAAGAGGATATTACTAAAGCGATAGATACAATTTTAGAAGCGCTGCAAAAAGAGCTTTCGGTGGGACTAAGATAATGAGTGGTGTCGTTGTCTCTTCTGCAAATAACTTTTCACTCTCTATTTCAGAGATTGCACCAGATAAATCTATCTCCCATAGAAGTGTAATGTTTGCAATGCTTGGAGACGGCGTGAGTGAAATCGAGAACTTTTTGCGCGCTGAAGATACTTTGAACTCTTTAGAGATTGTTAAAAATCTTGGTGCAAAGGTTGAAGATAACGGTAAAATTATTAAAATATCATCTGATGGTATTAAAGAGCCATTTGAAATTTTAGACTGCGGAAATTCTGGGACTGGAATGCGTCTTTTTTGTGGGCTTTTAAGTTCAGCAGAAGGGCATTTTATCTTAACGGGTGATAAATATCTGCGTCGTCGTCCGATGAAACGTGTAACAGCTCCACTTATAAGCATTGGTGCAAAGATAGACGGACGTGAGAATGGTGACTTGGCACCGCTTAGCATTCGGGGTGCATCATTGAAGGCTTTTGATTATGAGTCTAAAATTGCATCAGCACAGGTGAAATCTTGTATGATTTTAGCAGCTCTGAGAGCTGATGGTGTTTGTAGTTATGTTGAACCAGAACTCTCACGTGACCATACAGAGCGAATGTTACGTGGAATGGGTGCCAAAATAGAAGTCAATGGACTAAAAACTACAATTACACCGCTTGATGGCTTACTTTTACCTTTGAAAATAAGAGTACCGGCTGATCCTTCATCTGCATTTTTCTTTGCAGTTGCTGCTGCGATAACAGAGGGTAGTGAAGTTGTGCTTGAAGGTGTGACACTGAATCCTACACGCATAGAAGCTTTTAAAGCGTTGGAACGTATGGGCGCAGATATAAGCTATGAATTAACAGATGATAAGTATGAACCAGTTGGAAATATTGTTGTTAAGTATGCGCCACTGCATGGTGTAACAATAGAAGAGAACATCTCTTGGTTAATTGATGAACTTCCTGCACTTAGTATTGCTATGGCTTGTGCTGATGGTGAAAGTCTTGTTAAAAATGCACAAGAGCTGCGTGTAAAAGAGTCTGATAGAATTGCTACTGTTGTTGCAGGGCTTCGAGCTTGTGGTATTGAAGTAGATGAGTACAAAGATGGTTATAGAATAGTTGGCGGTGAATTAAAATCAGCAGAGGTTGAGAGTGATGGAGATCATAGAATTGCTATGAGTTTTATTATTGCCGGTCTTCGCTGTGGTATGAAAGTAAGTGATTTGGAGTGTATTAACACCTCTTTTCCAAACTTTTTTGAACTGCTGCAAAAAATTACAGATGTGGAGTTTGTAGAATGAAAATAGAACTTGCTGAGAGTTATGGTTTTTGTTTTGGTGTTAAACGTGCAATAAAAATTGCAGAAGAGAATCAAAATGCGGCAACCTACGGTCCGCTTATTCATAACCCAAAAGAGATTGCGCGGCTTGATAGTGATTATAAAGTAGGGCTTGTTGAAGATTTTAAAACATTTCAAGCTGGAGACAAAGCAATTGTAAGAACGCATGGAATTGTTAAAGATGAACTACAGGCACTCAAAGAGAGTGGTGTTGATGTTGTTGATGCAACATGTCCGTTTGTAACAAAACCCCAAGAGATTGCGCAAGAGATGAGTGAAGCAGGGTACAGTGTTGTTATTTTTGGAGATGTTGCCCATCCTGAGATTAAAGGGGTGCGTTCTTATGCAACTAAAGGTGCTGTTGTTGTTACATCACCAGAAGAACTTGAAGATGTAAAACTTCACGATCGTGTAGCATTAATAGCACAAACAACACGAAAAGTTGAAGATTATATGGAGATTGCTAATTATTTAATCCCTCGTCATAAAGAAGTTCGTGTTTTTAACACTATCTGTAATGCAACATTTGAGAATCAAGATGCTGCAAGAAAACTTTCAAAGCGTGCAGATGTAATGATAGTTATTGGTGGAAAAAATTCATCAAACACAAAACAACTCTTCAATATTGCTCATGAAAACTGTCCAGACTCCTACCATGTAGAAGATGAAAATGAGATAGATATGGCATGGTTTGATGGTAAAGAACTCTGTGGCATCTCAGCGGGAGCTTCTACACCGGACTGGATTATTCAAAATGTTGTCGATGCTATTGAAAAAGGTGTTAAGTAAAAAGATCCTTTTTAAGGCTATTTTTTTCTAGTTTCCAAGTTCTGGCTTGGAAATTCATATCTATATTGCAGTTATTATTGTTATATTCATTTTTATCGGGGGCGATGGGAATGAGTTAAAATTATGATGCATTGTGTAGAGTTTTTATCTTTTGTGAAATTTCTTCTCCTCTTTAATACCAATATAATCATTATTTCGTTATAATCACGCAATTTTTATGTAACAGAGGATAGGCAATGGCGTTCGATAACGAATCATTTGAAGAAGAAGAAAATTTTGCAGAGATGTTTGCTGCAAGCGAAAAACAACAAGAGACAAGCCGTATAGTTGAAGGCGAAATAGTAGAGATTCAGGCTGATGACAATAGAGCATTAGTAGGTGTAGGTGATAAACTAGAAGGTATTATCAATTTAGATGAGATCCGTGATGAAAACGGTGAATTGAAATTTGGTACTGGCGATAAAATCAAAGTAATGATTATGGGATACTACAATGAGCGTCCTAAAATCTCTTACAAAAAAGTGTTAGAGCAAGAGAAAACTATTGAGTTTATTGATGCTAACAAAGATGATTTTGAAGATTTAGTAATCGAAGGTGTTATCACTAAGAAAAATCGTGGTGGTTATGTAGTAGAAGCTGATGCAGTCTCTTTCTTTATGCCACGTTCACTTGCTGCTTTTAAAGATAGTGATGATGTAGTAGGTCGTAAAATTAAAGCACAAGTTGTTAAAATTGATCCAACTGAAAATTCAGTAATCGTTTCTCGTAGAAAACTTTTCAACGAAGAGCGTAAAAAGAAAAAAGAGATTATTGATCAACTTATGGCAGAAGATGTTGTTGTTGAAGGTGTTATCAAAAAAATCACTTCATACGGAATGTTCGTTGATGTTGGTGGTGTAGATGGACTTGTTCACTATAACGAGATCTCTTATAAAGGACCGGTTAATCCGTCTAAACTTTATAATGAAGGTGATACAGTAACTGTAAAAGCTATCTCTTATGATAAAGACAAACGTCACCTTTCACTCTCTATTAAAGCAGTTCATCCAGACCCTTGGGCTGAAGTAGAGCAAGAACTAGATGAAGGTGATACAATCACTGTAACTGTTTCAAATATTGAAAATTACGGTGCGTTTGTAGATTTAGGAAATGATATTGAAGGTTTCTTACATATTTCTGAGATTACTTGGAACAAAAATGTAAAAAATCCAGGAGATTATTTAGAAGTAGGTCAAGAGATTGATGTTGAAGTAATTGAGATTAATCCTAAAACTCATAAACTTCGTGTATCACTTAAGCGTTTACTTCCAAAACCATTTGATGAGTTTGTAAAAAAATACAATGAAGGTGATATTGTAACTGGTACAGTTACATCTTTAACTGACTTTGGTGCATTTGTTCGTATTGACGGTGTAGAAGGTCTTTTACATAATCAAGATATCTCTTGGGATAAAAATACAAAAGCAAAAGATGTATTGAAATCTGGTGAAGAAGTTGAAGTAAAAATTGCTAAGATCAATGAAGAAGATCAAAAGATTTCTCTTAACAGAAAAACTCTTTTAGAGTCTCCTGTAGATCAATTTGCAAAAACACACAAAGTAAACTCTATTGTTACTGGTACTATCCGTGACATTAAAGATTTCGGTGTATTTGTATCTTTAGAAGATGGTGTTGATGCACTTATTCGTGATGAAGATTTAACTCCACTCAATAAAGAAGAGTTAGAGATTGGTCAAGAGATTGAAGCAGCAGTTGCAAATATTGATACTCGTCGTGACCGTATTCGTCTCTCTGTTAAAAAATTAGATTACATAAAAAATCAAGCGATGCTTGAAGAGATTAATGATAATGAGTCACACTCTTTAGGTGACTTAATCAAAGATAAGTTTAAATAAGAACTTTTCATGCAAAAGATTATGAAATGGTTTGCTCCTCTCTTAGCAATAGGGGTGGCCATTTTCATAACTTTTTTTCTTATTTCAATCAATTCTGAAGAGGTCTTGGTAGAGAGTGAACCACTCAAGCTAAAGAGCGAAGAAATTGCACCAAAGCCAAAAGATAAGATTTGGCTCAATCATCTCTCACAAACACAGAAAAAAGGCTATTTTTATCCTGTAAATGAAGTGTATGTAGAAGTTGATCTGAATGAAAAAATAACTAAAACTATTACCTATAAATTATCAGCTGTATTGAAAGATCCATATCAACTTTTTTGTCTCAAAGAAGAGCTCAAACGCTATGGGCTTAAATATTTCTTAAAAAAAGATAAGCAAGGAATAGAATTATTTATTTATTCACAAAATGTTGATAAATTACACTCTTTGGTTAATGTACTGAAGAACTATAAAATCTTGGCTCAAATTAAGCCATATAAAGAGGAATATTAAAATGCAAAAATATACAGTAGTTGTATGTGACCATATTCATGAAGCGGGTCTAAAAATGCTTCAAGATGATGATGCTATTAACTTTGTTATGGCAGCGGATGTTGATAAGAAAGAACTTGTTGAAAAGATTATTCCAACAGCTGATGTTGCAATTACAAGAAGTTCAACAGATGTTGATCCTTTTTTCATAGAGCATGCAACAAATCTTAAAGCAATTGTACGTGCTGGTGTTGGTGTTGACAATGTTGATATTCCTGGATGTTCAAAAAAAGGTATTATTGTAATGAATGTTCCAACTGCAAACACTATTGCAGCAGTTGAACTTACTATGACACATATGCTCTCTTGTATGCGAATGTTCCCATACTCTCACGACCATCTCAAAAACCAAAGAATTTGGAAACGTGAGAAGTGGTATGGTTATGAGCTTAAAGGGAAAAAACTTGGTGTTATCGGTTTTGGTAACATTGGTAGCCGTGTTGCAAAACGTGCTAAAGCATTTGAGATGGATATTGTAGCATATGACCCATACATTAATCCATCGAAAGTAACTGATTTAGATATGGAATATACAAAGAACTTTGATGATATTCTTGCATGTGATGTAATTACTATTCACACTCCGAAAAATAAAGAGACTATTGGTATTATTGGTGAAGAAGAGATCGCTAAAATGAAAGATGGTGTTGTTCTTGTAAACTGTGCAAGAGGGGATCTTTATAATGAAGACGCACTCTATAATGGACTAAAAAGCGGAAAAATTCGTTTTGCAGGGATTGATGTATTTGGTAAAGAACCGGCAACAGATAACAAGCTTCTTGATTTGGATAATATTGTGGTTTCTCCTCACTTAGGTGCAAATACATATGAGTCTCAGTACAACATCGGTACTCAAGCAGCTGAGAATGCAATAGCAGCTGCAAAAGGAATTGCATATCCAAATGCAATGAACTTACCAATAGATGAGAGTAAAATTCCTTCATTTGTAAAACCATTTTTAGAGATGGGACAAAAACTTGGATTTATGGCTTCTCAAATCAATAAATCTAAAATTGTTTCTATTAAAGTAAAAGGAAATGGTGAGATAGGTAACTATGTAGATTCATTGGCTACTTTTGTAACAGTTGGAGCGATAAGTCATTCATCTGAGACTATTAACTATGTTAATGCTGATTTTGTTGCAAAAGAGAAAGGTATTGCAGTTGAAGCTGAAAATCTTGGTGACTCTACAGTATATAAAAATCTCATTACTGTAAAACTGACAACAAACGAAGGTACGACAACAATAAGTGCTACTATCTTTGATGACGGTCTGCAACGTATTGTATCTATTGATGGCTTTGATAATGAAGTAGCAATTAAAGGAGATATGATTCTCTTTAAAAACTCTGATGTACCGGGAGTAATCGGAAGCGTTGGAACTATTTTAGCTAAAAACAGTGTCAATATTTCAGATTTTTCTTTAGCTCGAAATGCAAACAAAGAAGCATTAGCGGTAATCCTTGTTGATAATGCTGTAAGTGAGAAGACTCTTGAAGAGTTAGCATCACTAGAAGCTTGTAAAAGCGTTAGTTACGCACGTTTATAAGCTTTAATTTCCCCTCTATTACTACCTCTCTTTTAGAGAGTAGTATTTTTTCTCCCCTAACCGATACCAAACCTTATTAAGAAGTAAATATTCAAATACAATTTAAATGGTCTAATAAAACTATGGAATTATCAAAGATATGAATGAGAGAGTGAAATACAAAAGCTACTAAATAGCTTTTGTATTATCCATTAATACTGGAATAAAGATAAGCGATACAATAACTGCTGCTACCGTACCAGAAATAAGAGCAACACCAAGACCACCAAAGATAGGATCACTTGCAAGCAGTGCTGAACCTAAAATGATAGCGATTGCTGTTAGTATAATAGGTTTTGCCCGTGTAGCACTTGCAATGGCAATGGCACGGCGTTTTTCTATGCCTTTTTCTTCCATCAATGACTTAGCAAAGTCAATAAGAAGCAGGGAGTTTCTTGAACTAATACCCATAAGAGCAATAAAACCTATTAAAGATGTAGATGTAAGGAAAAAAGTATCGACTGTGACTAAGTTTGCAACCCAGTGACCTACAATAACACCTACAATAGATAAAAAACTTCCTGCTAGTACAATTCCACTAATAGCAAATGATTTATAATAAATCACAAGAAGCAGATAGATAAGAATAAGTGCAGCAATAAATGCAGCACCAAGGTCTCTAAATGTATCGAGTGTTACTTTCATTTCTCCATCCCAACGAAGCAGGAACTCACGACCTGTTTTTTTATTGACAAGTGTCAAATCAAACATATATGTAGAAATTCCAGGAGATTTTTTTACTTCAAAACCATGAGCGTTGAAATACTCTATCATCTTCTCTCTGGCTTCCAACAGTGGATAAACTTGAGACTCCATATCTGCCTCTGCTACTACATTTATCATAGTACGAAGATCTTTATGATAGATTGTAGGTGTTGATTGTATCTTAATGATATCAACAATTTCAGTCAGTGGAACCATCATCCCTTTTTTATTCATAAGATACAAAGAACTGAGTTTAGCTTCTAGGGTTTTGAGTCCTTTATTTGAAAGTCTTTGAGAATCTTTGCTTAGTGATACAAAAATTCCTACCTGATCATTGAGTTCAATAGTATTTTTAACAGCAACATCCATCCCTTTAAATGCAAGGTACAAGATGTTATTTACCTGCTCGACACTCAGTCCACTTTTTGCAATTTTATCTTTCAGTGGTATAAGTTGGTATCTGTCATAGGGTGTTTCACTCATAATATCTACATCAACAAGTTTTGGTGTTGCTTTAAGAATTTTGGCTACATCATGCGCTAGCTCTGTAACTTCATTATTATAAAGACCATATACTTCAACGGCAATAGCTGCAAGAGTTGGAGGACCTGCAGGCATCTCTACAAAAGATATAGTTGTTCCTTGCACAAGATTTTCACATTCATTTTTAATCTCTGGACGAAGTCTGTGTACCATAGTAAATGATTTTTCAGCTCTTTCATGTTTGTCTGTTAGATTGACAACGATCTCTGCAAAACGTTCCCCTTGTTTGAGTGCACTTCCTTTTACCAATCCTGCATAATCAAGCGGAGCACCTTGAGCATAAAAAGATTCTATATCAGTTATCTCTTCTTCTTTTATAAGTTGATCAACTACACACTGCGATACTGCTTTTGTTTGTTTAATAGAACTGCCTGCAGGTGTTGTGACATAGACATTAAATGTGTTGGCACTTTTCCCCGGTAGCATTCTTGCTACAACAGTTTTTGTCGGTAGCATCATAATACTGCCGGCAAGTGCTACAAGTGTAGCAAGAATGACAAATATTTTTTTAGAAGGGCTGTTTAAAGTATTGTACACAAATGTTTCAAATTTTTTACCCTTATGGTGATTGTGTGGCATTTAATTTCCCTCCTTTTGAGTATCTTTATGATTATTTCTTTTGAGTAGTTTACGACTTAAATATGGTGTAAAGATATAAGCAACTATAAGTGAAGCAAGTAAAGCTACAGGAACATTAAGTGGAATTGGTTTCATAAATTCACCCATCATTCCACCGACAAATATCATCGGCACCATTGTCAAAATGATAGCCAAGGTCGCAATATTTGTAGGACGACCTATCTCGTCTGTTGCTTTAATAAGAAGCGTATCCATATCTTTATGTTCACTGTTATGATCATGAAGGTGTCTGTGAATATTTTCAATAACAATAATGGCAGCATCCACAAGCAGACCAAGTGAGAGCAAGAATGCAAAAAGTGTAATACGGTTAATAGTCTGACCGGTCATATATGCCACAAAAAGAGTGATTGCCAAAATTGCCGGTACTGTAAAGGTAACAATAAGTGATTCTTTCCAACCAAGGAAGAAAACAAGCATTACAGCGATAATAGCAATAGTGATAACAAGGTGATGTACAAGTTCATTTACCGCATCATCTGCTCGCACACCGTAGTCACGTGTGATTTTATAATTGATTCCTATTTTATGCAGTTGATCTTTATGCTTTTCCAACATTGCTTTTACATCATCAGCAACAAATACGGCATTTGAACCTGCAAGTTTTGAGACAGTCATTGTGATCTGTGGAGTAGTAAAGAGTTGCTTTTCTTGTTTCATTACAAGTGAAGCACTCTGTTTATTTTGAAAGTCAATGCCATCTTCAACAGTTGCTACATCACGAAGGTAAATTGGACTTCCCATATATTGAGCAATAATAATGTTTTTAACATCTTCAATACTCTCAATAGCATTTTTAACACCAAATACAACAAGTTTTCCATCTTTTGTCGGTGTATCAACATTAGGAGCGATCTTGGCAATTGCCTGAATGCCCTGCATAATTTGCCCTAAAGAGATATGAAAACCTTTTAATTTTGAGAGGTCAACATTAACATTGTATTGTTCCTTATGTGCACCTTTGAAGGTCGTTTTTGAGACATTATTTAGCTGACTGATCTCTTTTTTAAGATTTTGGATTGTCGCTAGATATTTTGGATAGGAAAGTTTTGAATTTTTATCTTTCCAAAAAGCAAGTGTTATAATAGGAATATCAATATCGATATCAAATGGTTTTACAAGTGGTTGCATAATGCTTTTTGGCATTTTATCCATATTTTGCATTACTTTGTCGTAAAGTTTGAGGTTAGAGATCTCACGATTTTGTCCAATGTAGTACATAACATTAACAACAGCAACATTCTCCATACTCATAGAGTAGATATGTTCAACCCCTTTGATCTCACGCAGCTTTTGTTCAAGAGGATCTACGATAATTTTTTCAACCTGTTTTGGGCTCATTCCCGGAGCGACAACAATAACACTTCCCCCACTGATAGCGATCTGTGGATCTTCTTCACGCGGCATAACTTCGAGTGAAATATACCCCAGTATCAATAAAAATACTGCAAGAAGAGCTGTTAAAGGGTTATATAAAAAACCTTTAGCAAGTTTTCCTGCATAATCTATGACTTTAATATGTGATAAATCTTTTTCTTTCATATTAGTCTGCCTTTATGTCAACTGTGGCATACATACCTGGAAATATTTTATTGTTATGGTTTTTATTAAAACTGATTTTTATTTTAAATGTATGCGTCATAGGATTAGAGCTAGGAATAATCGCATTGATTTTTCCAATTGTTTTCAATCCTATGGATGGAATGGTAACTTTTACTTTTTTCCCATAACTAATAGCTCCAAGATTGCTTTCACTAATCTCAGCTAAAATTTTAAGATCTGAAAGATCAGAGAGGATAATAGCCGGCATACCAGGCATTGCCATTTCACCGACTTTTATGCTTTTTCGAACAATAACACCATCATTTGGTGCTTTGATTACAAGATATTTGTACTGGTTTTCTACTTCATGCAGTCTTGCTTTTGCAATATTTATCATATCTCTAAGATTTTTTTCTGCTAGTTCAAGATTCTCTACTTCATACTTTGAAACCATATCTTTTGCAAGTAAGCGTCTATGGCGTTCAAGGTTGATTTTTACATTATTGTACTGGTTCTCATACATCTGTAGTGAGAGTTCGGCTTGACGTTTTGCAGAATCTATTTCACGTGAGTCAATCGTATATAAAATATCGCCACGCTTGACTTTTTCGCCTTCACTTATATTTACTTTTGTTACAAAGCCCATAAAACGGCTTGTTATCATCTTTTCATTATCTGATATTACGCTTCCTGAAAGTGTTAAAACTTCCGCCATAAGGGAAGCTCCAAGAGCTAGTATTAGTAGTAGTTTTTTCATCTATTTGTCTCCGTTTGCTAATTTTTCTAATGCGAATATTTTTTCTATTCTTTTGTTTTTTGCAACTTGTAGTTGCAGAATTTTCTCTATTTGAGCCGATTGTTTGATAATAACATCACTCATAGAGACAATTTTTTCTTTGTATCTGCCTTCATAATTTTCATAAATGGCATTTGCAAGTTCAAGCTCTTTTTCTAAAGATGCGATTTGGGCATTTTGACTCTCTAACTCTGTATGGATCTTTGCAAGTTTGAGTGCTATGCCTTTTTTTGCAAGTTCAACTTGCGTACGCATTTTCATCTTTTCGATTTTTGCCTGCTCAATTTTTGCACTGTCAATACCACCGTTAAAGAGGTTCCAGCTAAGTCTTGCTCCTATTGTATATGCTTTATGATCACTTGCATCACCTAAAAAAGAATCATCAGCAGTTGCAACTTCGCCAAAGGCACCTACAGTAGGGTAGTATGCAGCTTCATTTGCATCAAGCATACTTTTACGAATCTCTAAAGCTGTTGTTGCTTTTTGTATGTCAATGTTGCGTGAGAGAACCTCGTCATCAGTGAGGTTTGGCATAGGCACTTCTGAAACGGGAGGTATGATTTTATCAACTTTTTTGTTGAGTAGAAAGCTGATATAGTGATAGAGAAGTTTTTTATTGGCTCTCATCTCTACTAAAAGTCTCTCAACATTACCCTTTTTTGCTTTGACTTCAAGAAGATCAACATGTTTGGCATAGCCTACGTTTATCATCTCTTGTGTAGTGTTTTGCAAGGTTTCAATGTTCTGTAAAATCTTTTCAAGATTTTTAATACTTGAATCCAAAAGAGCCATGTCATAAAAACTCTTACGAAGTTCATATGCTTTTTCAGTCATAGTTTTATCTTTATCAAGAGATTTTATCTTTTTCATCTCTTTCATGATTTTTGTATAACTGGTAATAGCAAAACCTGTAAAGAGAGGCACTTCATATTTGAGTTTACTTTGGTACAGATTTCTGTACCCAGGATAGTTTAGGTCTTTTGGTTGTACTTTTAAAATATTAGGATTTGTCATACTGAATTCTGAAAATCCAAAGTCACCAAAAGTTGCCTCACGTGAGGTGAGTTTAAATCCAAAGACATTACCTGCATCATTGGAACGTGCAACATCTTGTGTAAAGGTTAGTTTTCCCCAGTTCATTCCAGATACAGTCTGTATCTGTTCTTGTGCACTTTTTTCATCAAGTTTGGCAGCTTTAATCTCAAGATTTTGAGCATCTAAAAGCGTCAAAGCTGCATTTAATGAGAGTGCATTTGTTGTACTGGCATCATTTGCACTTAAAAGCAGTGCAAATGAAAGTACACTCATGATTTTTTTCATTTTTTTTTGTCCTTCGAAATTATCTTTAAAATTAACTCTTGATTATAACATATGTTTTAATTTTCTCTATCACAATAGCATCACATTTTAACTCTTTAGAATATAATTCTTAAATAAGAAGAACAGATGTAACGCTTTTTCTCACACTTTTTCTGTACAAGCCGTTAAAAAACGGATTTTTGATTGTTGCGTTGGTTGTGAAATTTACTATATAATAAAAAAATTTAAGACAGAGAGGAAAAATATGAGAACTATAGGACTTCTTGGAGCAATTTCCATTGGAATAGGTGGTATGGTCGGTGGCGGGATTTTTGCCGTTTTAGGTGAAGCAGTATCTCTTGCGCATGGGGCAACTGCTGTTGCTTTTGGCATTGCCGGTCTTGTTGCGATTTTAACGGCATATGCTTATGCCAAACTTTCTGTTACTTATCAAAGTGAGGGAGGAACAGTTACCTTTATAGACAAGGCTTTTGGAGATAATATTCTCTCTGGAAGTGTGAATCTTATGTTGTGGCTGAGTTATCTTGTTACCATCTCACTCTATGCTACTGCTTTTGCCTCCTATGGTGAAACTTTTTTTGCACATAAGAGTATCTGGTTACATCATCTGTTGATTACGATTGCTATTATTTTGCCTGCTGTTATTAACCTTGTAAGTGCCTCTTTTGTTAGTAAGAGTGAGACGGTTATTGTGGTTATCAAAGTTTCACTTCTCATTTTAGTCATTGTTGCAGGTGCTTCGTATGTGGAACCAGAACGTATGTCTCCTTATAATTGGGGTACACCATTTTCCATTGTTGTAGCAGGGATGATTATATTTGTAGCCTATGAAGGATTTGAGTTGATCGCCAATTCTGCTGAAGATATAAAAGAACCAAATAAAAATCTTCCACGTGCTTTTTATGCATCTGTTATTATTGTTATTGTTTTGTATATATTAATATCTGTCATTACCGTTGGCAGTGTCTCTGAAGAGGCTCTGATGAAAGCAAAAGATTATGCTTTGGCTATTGCTGCAGAGCCTGCTTTGGGACATACCGGTTTTGTTCTTGTTGCTTTTGCTGCACTGCTTTCGACATTTTCCGCTATCAATGCAACTATCTATGGAAATGCCAGACTTGGTTATATTATTGCCAAAGATGGAAAACTGCCACGCTCTTTAATGGATGAAGAAAAATCAGGAGTACCGTTTAAAGGAGTGCTTTATACAACCTTGCTGAGTCTCTTTTTGGCTAACACTATTGATCTGACAGAGATAGCCATCATTGGAAGTGCTGGATTTCTACTCATATTTTTTATTGTAAATATGAGTGCATACCGACTTAGAAAAGAGATAAATGCCAATAAATTTGTACTGATACTCTCTTCATTTTTTGCATTTTTTGCACTGAGTACACTCTTATATCATACGTACAGTTCCAATCCAAGAGCAGTAGTTGTTTTTATGTCATTTATTATTATTTCAGTGCTTTTTGAACTGATTTATGGAAGATATGTTCGAGGGCAAATGTTTGATAGAGATTATAAGTTGATAAAAGATTAACACTTGCTTAACACATAAGAAGTATAATTCCTTAAAAGTATTACAGGAACCTCTATTATGAAAAAATTTTTATTTTTCAATCTTTTATTTGTATCAACGCTATTTGCTGAGGTTTTGACACTACAAGAGAGTATAACAAAAGTTTTAGCGAACTATCCTGATGTGAAAACTTTTAAATTTAAAGTGCAACAATCCGAGTCTTCTTATCGCTCTGCTTTTGCCGATTATCTTCCACAGATAGATTTGAGTGCACAGTATAATGTGACGCAGACTTATGTTCTTCCGGTCAATGGTACTTTTCATACAGTAGATGACACAGGTTGGAATGTCGGTGTAAATCTCAAACAAAAAGTGTGGGATTTTTCCAAAACATCTTCAAATGTAAATGCCTCAAAACTTGATAAAGAGATCTCTAAGCTTTCACTCAAAGAGTTAAAAGCACTACTTGCATACAAAGTAAAAAGCCTTTATGCAATCATGGTCGTACAGTCTGAAGCCATTAGTGTAAGAAAAAAAGATTTACAAGCAAAAGAGGCATATTATGCGCAATCACGAGCTTTGGTAAAGCAGGGCTTAAAAACAGAGGCAGATGCAAGTCGTTTTTTGGCTGCGGTTTATGTGGCAAAAGATAATTTGGCAGTTGCACAAACGGCATATAAAAAAGCCAAAGAGACACTCTCTTTGTATATGAATGAGAAGATAGCAGATGATGTGACATTAGAGCGTACTTTTTTAAAGCGTGCGTTTCATACTGATGCAAATATGCAAAAAGAGGTGTTAAATGCAAACTATGCACTTCAAATCAATGCAAAAAATATTGAAAAAAACATACTCTTACATAAATCGGCAAAAGCCGCTCATTATGGTTCTGTAGATATTGTTGCATCGTATAACCATTTGGACACTTTAAATGCTTATGATTCCAAACTCGCAGGTATTACACTTAATATTCCACTCTATAGCGGTGGAAGAGTTTCTGCACAAGCGCAAAAAGCTCAAATTGCTGCACAGATTTCAAAAGAAGAGAAATTATCACAGGAGCTTGCCTTAAAAGAGGAGCTCAATAATCTACTCTTGGATATTGAGCGTTACAACAAAACGATTGCTGCTAAAAAGGCACAGTTAGATTCTGCCTTGAGCACCAAAAGAGTTTTAGATGCACGCTATAAAGAGGGACTCTCTACATATATTGAAGTTCTTGATGCTGCTTCTTTGGTTTTAAATGCACGATTGGGACTCTTAGAGGCTTACTATTCGCGGGCACTTAGTATAGATAGAATTGATTATTTAAAAGGAAAAATAGAATGAATACAATGATAAAGTATGTTATTGTTGCTCTGCTTGTTGTCGGTGGAGCTTTGGTGTTTTATAACAAGGTCTATATCCCAAAAAGTACTTACAACAAGATAACGCCTACAAAGGGGAACTTAGATGTAACTGTTTTTGGAATTGGAGAAGTTGATGCAAAAGATATTTATAGTGTCAATGCCCAAACATCTGCAAAGATTCTAACAATTACAAAAGATGCCGGAGATTGGGTTAAAAAAGGGGAACTTCTTGTTGCAATGGATCCGGTTGATCTGCCGCAATTACTGCAAGAAGCTAAAATTGCTGTAAAAAAAGCCTCTTTGGAACATATTGCATCAAAAAAAGAGTTGCAGAGTCTTGTCGCTCAGAAGAAATTGGCACTTATTACCTACAAACGTTATGCTAAACTTAAAGAACAATCATTTGCTTCGCAGTCTGAATACGATAAAGCAAAAGCAGATTTAGATGCTCTTAATGCACAGATCGCAGCAAGTAAAGCAAGAATAAATGCTGCAGCTGCGGAGATAGTTCGTGCACAAAAAGGTGTTGAGGCACTCAGTGTAAAACTCTCACGCTATACAATTACAGCACCGGTAGATGGTTATGTTATTGCAAGAGAGGCTGATGTGGCAGAGAGTGTTGCTCCAACAATGCCAATTTTAAAAATAGTAGATCCAAAAACTGTTTGGATTAAAGCCTCTATTGATGAACGCATCAGCGGTGCTATTGCAGTAGGACAAAAAGCCATAATTACTCTGCGTTCACAAGCAAATAAAAAGTTTTTAGGTCTTGTCAAACGCATCGCTCCGCAAAGTGATGCTGTTACACAGGAGCGTGAAGTAGATGTAGCATTTGAAAAATTACCAATACCTTTTTATATGAATGAACAAGCAGAGGTCTTAATAACGACAAAAACACTCAAAGATGTTGTGAAAATTCCATCGGATTTGTTGGTTCATAAAGAGAATAAAGTTGGTGTTTGGGTAGATAGCGATTCAAAAGCACATTTTAATGAAGTGAAAGTTTTAGGTATAAGCAATAATGAAGCGGCGGTTAGTGGATTGTCTCTTTCTGCTAAAGTTCTTGTAGCTGCAGCAAATAAAAAACCGCTTTTTGAGGGTTCGGGCATTCATTAATGATTAATTTAGCACAAAAAGAGATAGCACACACTTTTGGTAAGTTTATAGTTACGGCAATGGGTGTGGGAATGCTTTTGGGTATTGTTCTTATTATGATTGGTGTCTATCGAGG